>LXNI01000257.1_pt1 | contig 67155 bp, 59 predicted proteins | sample 809091 | NCBI WGS metagenome assembly LXNI01 (sample SAMN04870527, study PRJNA318959) | sponge metagenome | biome: 01000161; feature: marine sponge reef; material: water | host: Sarcotragus foetidus | place: Greece: Milos, Mediterranean Sea | collected 2013-05-29 | depth 5-7 m
CTATCAACGCTTCACCCGACTCGTCAGTCGTCCCGCGTCGCCAAGTTTTATTTGGGAAAAGTACCAGCACGTCAACACCCGATAATCGTTCTCCTGATGAATGAACAGTCACGGTGCTGTCGGCAGGACTAATTTCAAGTTTTGCTGCGGGTATGCTCAGTACTACGCTGGAATCGTTTACTAGCCTGTATTGCGGCAAAATTCCAGTCGCTTCGTGAGTCCTCTTCTTAATGATTGACACACCATCCCCGCGACGCTCCATCAAGAATCGACGGTGATTTGCTCCTTGTACGCTTCCAATAGGTATTCGTCCGAAAACAGAAGCGATTACTTCATTGCGCGTTGCCTGGCTGGAATCCATCCCATCAAGTGTCATTCCGTTGGGAAGCTGACCAGGCGAGTCAATTTCAAGGCGGTCCTTAAACATCGAAATTCGGATTCTGCGAGAAGTGATTGAATAGTCTCGATGAACGACTGCGTTAACAACCGCTTCAAACACGGCAGCCTCGCTGTACTGCGGCACGTCTTCTCGCTCTGGTTTTTTTTGCGCCGATACGCGCATATTGCGCTGTACAAATCGCACGGCATCCGCAATTTGCGTCGCAAGAGGTCCGACAATTTCCTGCGCATCTAATTGACCGGAAGCCCGGTCCCGTCCACGATAGCACGTTGCTGTGATTGTGGCTTGCGGTAACCAGTTTTCCGGCGATGGTGCACATAACAGAATCCCTGCGACAGTCGCGCGATCAACCTCAGCGTCGTCCTGAGCTAAGAGCCTTAAATTCATCAACCCTTGACGAGGTTCCCTTGCGCCTTCCACGCTTAGTAAGGGTTCCCACAGTCGTTCACTCAACGTTTCAAAGCCCGTATTAGGCACAGTTTGCTCATCGAACCAACGATATCTACGCTGAGCACGGTTCTGAGTCATCCTTAGACGCTCGTCGCCATCTAGGTTGCGTTTCGTCGAGCCAACACGAATATACGCACGACCCTCGACTTCATGAATAAAGTCAGCACGTGGTACTTCGACCAAGACGAATGCGTTCCCGTCGAGTTCCATACGATCGGCACGGATGCGTAAAGGCGGTTTTATGGTGTCTATGCTGATTTCTACGAGTAATCTATCGATCGCATTGAGTTGCTCCGTCGACAGTCCCTGAATCTCGCCATCGTCCGTTACGCCGCAAATAAGCACACCGCCGGCAGCATTTGCGAAAGCTGTCATTTCCTGCGCGAGCGCTACCCGTCTCGGACTCGAAACGCGCTCTCCGTGGAACTCAAACTGCTTGAATTCCCAGGTGTTGTCCTCTCCCAGACGTAAATGCTGACGGACTTCGCTTTCACTTCTCGGCACTAGAGATCTTCCAAAAACATTCCCTCTAACCTAGGGAAATTAGAACCAAATTAAGCGAGGATCGAATGATTCTGAATCAGAATCTTAACTTCGACTACGATTGATCAAGTTACACCAAACCGGATAGATTCATCGGAAAGCAGCGGACTGCGGTACACACATTAGATGCCTAGGCGGTTCTACGGCTACACTCTATCCAATTGGATTTTGCACCTCGGCGTTTAGTCCAAGACGAATCCCTAGCCTACTCTACGCTCACCTTCAGCTCGTAGATCCGCCCGGTGTCTGCATTAGGCCAATCTTTTTAGAGTCCCTTTGCGAACATCAATATACCGTCCAACGGAATACGCGGCTTAGCTAACAGCCACCTCAATGCGGGTCAAAGGGCCGAATCGCCAAGACTCGTATCTACGTGGCTAGACAATAGAGCGCCAACTCGGAAGACAAGCGTTCTCGCGCTATGATGTCCCCCCGATCAATATGTCAATCTTCAAGCTATGCCTGAGCGCGTCTACACATGGTCAGAGTCACATACTCTCGCGGCTCTGGAAGAATCGGCGTTTGAGACTGAGGACGAACTGCAGGCATTAATCGCCGCACACCCAGAACTCCTGGACGGAGAGCAGATTCGACCCGGGGACGCGCGCCGTTGGATACTTATCAAACGGGAACAGGAGATTGGGGCAACCGTCGGCGGCGGTACTTCATGGTCTGTTGATCACCTGATCGTCGATCAAGACGCCGTACCGACACTCGTCGAGGTCAAACGCGGCTCGAACCGCGAAGTGAGACGAACGATCGTCGGACAGCTGTTGGAATATGCGGCACATGCCGCAGAAACATGGGCGGTAGATGAACTTCGCGATTCGTTTGAACGCGGCGCTAGCGAAGTCGGCCGGGACCCGAGCGATGAGCTTGCGACACTAATAGGAACGGACGGCGACCCGGATGCGGACAGTTTTTGGGAAGCTGTATCCACGAATCTTGCGGCACGTCGGTTGAGGCTGTTATTCGTTGCAGACACGATTCCCGATCCACTAGCGCAAGTGGCGACGTTCCTCAACGCACAAATGCCAAACATAGAGGTCCTTGCGGTCGAAATCAAGCGTTTTCGTGGGAAGTCACTGCAGACAGTCGTACCTCGCGTTATCGGTCGAACCACTGCCTCGACAGTCCACGGCCGACCAGAACAACTCACTCGCGACTCGTTTCTTGACGGATTCGAGGATCAAGACGTTCGCGGCGTCGCAGAACGTCTGTTGAACGTCGTTGAAGGTTCGGGAGGCAAGCTCGATTTTTACACATCCGGGTTGAGCGTTAGGGCAAAATGTTCCTTGAGACCACAGCCTGTCAGCATCGGCTGGTTCTACCCTGAACCAAGCCGTAAAGGTTGGATGAACACAAGAGACTTTTCATTCGGAGTCGGCGTCCTTGACGAAGACGACCTGCCTGATGAATTGAGAGCAACGCTCGAATCATGGGTCGTACAGTTTTCGAGGGACGCGTTCGCCGAAGAAGTTTCAAGCAAAGGCGTGAACGCATGGGCGGTATCGTACGAATCGGTGGTTCGATATCAAGACGAACTAGCCGAACGACTCAGCAACGTGATTGCGGCAATACGAGCGATCTGAAACGCTTTCCCAAAATACTACGGACAATCTGACCAATTGGAGACCGAGTCCCGCGAGTGCTCACTTGAGTGCAAAACAATCCCCGACCCGTATCAAACGGCTCGCTACGCGGTCTTAAGACTTCGGCCGATTAGCTGACAGGCGTACCAGAGCATCCTTGCTTAGTCAAAGGCCGTCAGTTCAAACGAAACTCAGAAGAGCTTCGCGATCTGTGCACATAATCTTGCGACGAGCACAGAATGGTCAAGGATGGAAGCAACGTGTCGGAAGTATCGGAGGGCATCGTATACGTGTTAACCAACCCGGCGATGCCCGGATTGGTCAAGATTGGGAAAACTGCACGTGAGGATCTAAATAGCCGACTTGCTGAGCTGTACGGAACTGGCGTTCCGGTGCCATTCGAATGCGCATTCGCTGGAAGAGTTGAAGACCATAACAAGGTTGAGAATGCTCTGCACAACGCATTCGGTCCCTATCGATACAACCCGCGCCGGGAGTTCTTCGCGATCGATCCCGATCAAGCCATCGCACTGCTGGACCTGCTAGTCACAGAGGAAGTTACTAGGCAAGTTTCGGAAGAGGCTGAGAGCGTGGACCCGCAATCGAAACAAGCAAGGGACAAAATGCGTAGACCAAATTTCAATTTTGGCGAAATGAACGTGCCGGTAGGCGCGGAGTTAGTGTTCGTCAGGGGTGGTGACGCAACTTGCCGGGTGGTCGACGACAAGCGAGTCGAATACGAAGGCGAGGAATTTAGACTGACGGCGCTGACCACGCAGTTGTGTGGCGCAACGCGTAATGTTGCACCTATGCCGTACTGGCAATACGAAGGCAGGGTTCTGTCGGATATATACAACGAGACCTATGGATAAACCGCTGGATCGAAGCGAAGGGGAGTAGCGCGGATGCAGTCCGAGGTGCAATACGGTACGGCAATTGATCCTATACCTACATTCTTTCTATGTTGATCAGGAGAGAATATCGCCAGTTCTTTTGAATTCAAAGCTCCCAAAGGCTTCGCAGCCGCCCTCTTCCGGCCGTTCGTTGAATCTGATCTCTATTGCGCCCGGAAGCGCAACCACTACTGTCTTACGAGCGCCAAGTTTGAGGCGCTCCCGACACAATTACGTCGACTTTTGGAGTATCTCCATACCCATCGTCCAAATCCAACATCACGGATCAAACCAGTAGAGACAGTGGCGGCAACTTTGGCCAACTCGCTAGATGCAGTCTCAAAGACGATTACATCGCTTAATGCAAACGAGCGTGGTCAGACGGCATTGCGGTTCTAGATTGGCAATCATTCTTCAAAGCACATCTCTCGGATTCTCACAGCAGCACCCCAATGTCTCAAGTGCTACGCTAATGCATAGAGCGACGTCCGTGCGTACCGTTCAGTCTAAAGGATTACCGGCATTTGGTTGGGTCTAGCTCACTCGCTCATAACCTACCTTGGACTCGACAGTGCGGCGCGGCTAAAGGAAATCAACTCACAGGTTAGCATTGCACGTAAACCTCAGCGACGAAAGCGTCGACAACGGGCGATTCAGAGTCTACAAACACATCTGGACCAAACGTCTCGACATGAAACGTAATCGCTGACTGAAGGTCTTCAAACGCTTCGCTAAAGCTATCGCCTTGACCGATCACGACGCTTTTTGCCCCTAACGGGTAGGTAACGTAACCATCCCGGTGTTTCTCGACGACTACCTTGATGTGCCGTTGCATAGGAATTCCCTCATACCTTTCCGGCTTCGAAATAAAACTGAAACTGGATATTTACATCCACTATCTTATTGTGGCTTGAGCACTTCAAACTGTAAACGACTTTGAATTGAATACCGAAAACGTATGACTTGGTTTCCAATTCATTGGAACTCGATTCAAGTAGACTTGGTACGCAGAAGCCTTTGAATCTTGAGATCTAAATGCAGAAACTGACCAGAGAACTCGCCACGTTGCGCGTCTCTGGACCGACCAAAGTGGGGTGGGATCGCACGCTACCACCCAATGAGCATGTCGACGAGCACGGCAAGGTCGTATCTGGAGAACCAGATTACGGTGAACTTGATCCAAGGGCACCGTCCGAGCGTATTCGAAACCATCCCGAAGTACTAGCGTTGCGACATCATCTACGCGACAACAATGGCATTCGTGGTCTTGAAATCTGTGAACCTGCGGAAGTGCAACGCGCTGCGGCAATCTTTCATCGTGACGGATTCGTTGTCGTTAAAAATGCGCTTGACCCGGACCGATTAGCCGCGATGCGTGAAGCTTGCGAACGAAATCTGCGGACGATCTTGTCGAAGCAACATGACAACGATCGTAAATACGTTCAAGAAACAGGTCGTTTACCTCACCGATATTGCTACGGAACCTGTTCGGCTTCGCGCCAGATGCTGCATGAATCAGCTTGGGCTAGCATCATCGATATGCCTACCACGACGCCGATTTTGTGCGAGATTTTTGGCTCGTCCGACTATTCGGTTTGGGGCGGCGGGGGTGACCTCAGTCTGCCCGGTGCAATTGAATATCAACATCTGCATACGGACGGTCTTGATGAGCAACAAGATGGACCAGCTCGACTTGAGCGAGTCTTGAAATTGAATCGCCTGGATCTTGACCCAAGTAAATCATTCAAGGATCTAGATTTCAAAGCACAACGGCGTGTGATGGACTTTGCAAATACGGGTGTCACCATTAACTTCACAGTGACTGATCTCACGTGGGAGAACGGACCAATAAGACAAATTCCAGGTACGCATACAAATCTATCCCCACCTCCGACGCTCTATCACGAACCGGAGTGGATGCGGCTGTCGACTTTGGTTGGCGCACCTGCCGGTAGTGCCATATTTCGAGATACGCGGTGTTGGCACGGTGCGACTCCAAATCTCTCAAATGAGATTCGTGCTTTACCCAGTGTTGAGTACTCTGCAAATCCGCGAGCAGGTAAACACTTTCAGCGCACCATGCCACATGACATTTGGCTTCAGCTCTCGCCACACGCCCAGAAGATTTGTCGAAATATCAAAGCTGATGAAGGTCTCTGGCCGTTCGGTGCAGGTGAACTACACCCGTTATCGAGCATGCGCATGAGAGCGTATTTGGCGATGTCAGGTGGTGAAGGCTCAGTTGAGTCTGTACGAACTGATCCTAGATCCGCGGGCACTGTGGTTCGACTCTTTAACTCTTCATCTGATTCAACCACTGGTTACTAGCGCTTGCGCTCCGTAGCCAATATGCAATGGCCGATATTCACGCGCTGACTGAATCTCAGCGGCTCAACCGAGCCAAATGGCAGATCTCTGCTCGTTGGTTTAGCGAGCTTGGTGAGCGAAACTGGCAACAAACGGAACCGACTTGGGGACTCTGGAGTCGCTCCGAAAAAGGTTTGGATCTATTACCAAGTGATCTCAGCGGCAAGTACTGCCTCGACGTTGGATGTGGAACCGGGTACATCCTCAAGTGGATGGCCGACCGCGGTGCGACCGCTATCGGGCTCGAGCCAACCGACAACCAACTCGCAACCGCCGTTCGACTGAGTCGAAAGCACAAAACCGAAATCTCGCTAATTCAAGGATTTGGAGAACGACTGCCTTTTGCCGACGAATCGTTCGACTTCGCTATATCAGAGTACGGCGCTGCGTTGTGGGCGGATCCGTACCAGTGGATACCCGAAGTTGCGCGCGTACTTAAGCCTGGAAGCAGTCTGGTGATTTACACCGACCACATGGTCTCCTATATGGTTGATAACGGACTGGATGAGCCGGAAGGCGAATGGACTGAAACGCTACAAAGATCCTATTTCGATTCTTATCAGACCAAATGGAGCGAAGACGGCAGCGATGGCGTTGAATTTCATCTGGCACCGGGTGAGTGGATTCGATTGTTCCGGGAATCGCGCTTCGTCATCGATGCGCTCCTCGAACTACCGGCGCCGGAAGGCGCTACATCACGTTTTTCGTTCGCGTCGACAGAATGGGCCAGCAAGTGGCCGGCCGAACAGGCGTGGAAAGTGCACAAAGCAGAGACTTAGCGTCCCGATGACGCGGCGCTTCGGTGGAGGCAAAGTCGCGTAATTGCGACTAATGCATTTCGTATCCACCTGCAACATTGAGCGCGACGCCAGAGATATTCGTCGCGTTCGCCAAGAATACCGCCGCCTCACCCATGTCTTGCGCGGTTTGCGGCCGACCAAGCGGAATGATCTGAGCCATGCGCTCCTTGAACAATTCATCTCCCCGATTGGCCATGAGGTGATCGTGCCACATCGCCGTGCCGACCATGCCAGGACAGACGGCGTTGACTCGAATGCCGTCGCTCGCGAGCTCCTGAGCCCAAGACTGCGTCATGCCCACCACCGCAAATTTCGACCCACAATACGCGGCCATCCGGGCCGCCCCTCGCTTTCCAGCAATCGACGCAACATTGATGATCGCCGCATTTTCGGACTCGCGTAAGTGATTGATCGCTGCCTTCGCCATTAGAAAAGGACCTTTTGCGTTCACTGCGAAGATCCGATCCCACCGGCTTTCGTTGAATTCCTCGATGGGTCCACTGTCCACCACACCAGCGTTATTGACCAGCACATCCAGACCGCCAAACGTTGAAACCGTTGATTCGACGGCTGCCACGCACGAATCGGCGTCCGTAACATCAATGAACGTGTGGGCTATGGCTCCATGAGGCGCGAGCTCTTTTGAGGTCGCTTCCAGCTCCGCCGAACTGGCTAATTCATAACGCCAATCGCCACCTTCTGGCAAATCGGCAATCATCACTTGGAATCCGGCATCTAAAAAGCTCGACGCAATACCTCGACCGATACCACGGGCACCACCTGTAATCAACGCCGTTCGCATCGCTTATTTCAACCTTGTATTCGAATTGCGGGAAGTTTGACAATCGCTGCCTCCGGTGAATTTAACAAGCCGGCGCTTTCGCTCGTTCCCGCTTAGTGGATGAACACATGAGGAAAAGCTCTCCTCCGCGCGATTGGGAGAGAGGTAAATCGCCCTACTGAAAAACCGCCATCACGCGAACTTCAATGCTCCGACGCGGCAAAGCGTCCGTAGGTGAAGATGGGTCAAAAAACGAAGTGTGCGGCGACACACAAGTCCGATCACTTCTCGTATCGAGTTGCTTGATTAGTAGTACTTCACTCTGCAACATATTCTTGTAGTAGTAGAACTGATGCTCTTTGCGGTAAAACGGCATCGAACTCGTGTTCGATTTTCCTGTCCCGCCGTATACGTAGTCCACGATGTCGCCATCCTGAATCGTCGAACCGTCAAGTACCGCTAGAGGGTTTTGCTCGACTGGATGGTCGAAAGGTTGCCATGTGTTGAACCAGGCAAAATCGGCGTTCTCGAACTGCCTCACATCTAGCTTTCGGTTCTTCAGCAGATTTAAGGAAGCGGAACGAGCCGTCTTCAAGCTGTAATCGCAATGTACGAAACGTGCGTACGCCTTATTGAAGTCGCTCTTGTCCTCAGTCCGAATCAAGTGGTTGGTAATAAATACACTACTTGCACCGGTCACCTCTCGAACAAACTCGGCGATTGCGGGTCGGTAGACCTCAGTTACCAAGTCAGCGTCTTCGAAATCCGTGATAGGTGAAGCGTATTCGAACAACTCAAACCCATTCGCATCAATAGAAATGGTGTTCGCGATATCACGAGCATTGCGCACGCGCACATTAACCTTCTCAGTATTCGCGCGACGTGAGTCACGGTCAAATATCCGCGGCGTTTTGCCCGTCTGTCGCCAACTATCCGATAAATATCGAACTTGCGTAGGAACGGATTGAATCGCTGTGTCCATACCATCCATTCTAATAGCGAAGTTCCTTATTGACGACATTTCGCAGTGGCTCATTTGAGAGAAACCGCTTCGCATTGTCCAACAGCAACTCATACCGACGCTCGGAGATATTGGCTGCATCAGCCACGGCGACATGCGGCGTAATGATCACGTTTTCGCACTTCCACAACGGGTGGTCGTGAGGGAGAGGCTCAATCTCGAATACATCCAATCCCGCGCCGGCGATGTCTTGTTTTTGAAGTGCATCTACTAAATCGTCCAACTTCGCGGTCATGCCACGACCGATGTTGATGAAGTAGGCAGACGGCTTCATTGCAGCAAAGCGCTGTCGATGCCACATGAACTCCGTGTCTTGGGTGTGCGGCACCGTAGTCACAACGAAATCCGCATTCGGCAACAAATCATCAAGGGAGTCGGGCGGTAAGACCTCGAACTCAACTGCTTGCTCGAGACGTGGGTCAAGCCCGATGACCTTCGCCCCCATCGACATGCAGAGCCTTCCTGCTTCAGCGCCGATTCCACCGACACCATTGATCAGGACGGTGCTACTCGCGATATCCAGATATCCTCGTCGTCGTGCGCGCTTATTCCACTGGCTCTTTCGCTGAGCATTGAGGTAATAAGGTAGCCCTCGAGATAGCGCAAGCATGTACATGAGGATGTGGTGCGCGATATGATCCGAGTAAATCCCTCTCGGATTCGTGACTACTACCGGATGCTCGACAAGCTCTCGATAGTAGTAACTCGGCGGAGGACCCGCCATCGGGTTTTGCAGCCATTTCAGGTTTTTCGCGTAATGCAAAAGATCAGGAGGTACCCACCCGTATCCGGCATCTGCAGAACTCAAAGCCTGAGGTAACTCGCCCTCATCTTCGACGAGCCTTACCTCAAACCCCGGGCAGTCCACTCGTAGACGTTCCGCCCAAGTGCTTACCTCCGCATCGACAGGAGGCAGCATCAAGAATGTCGCCATGACGCTAGCCTACAGTTTTGTCGTTCCCGTGACGCCGCGGGCTTCCAGTTCGTTGTAGTCCGCCTCGCTCAGTCCCAGTTCTTCCGTGAAAACCTCTTGCGAATGCTGACCGAAACACGGCGAGTGTGTGATCGGACCTCGGGCTGTGTTGGCATAGATCCAAGGGTTAAGCGGATAGTAATGCGTACCGCATTCTGGATGCTCGAGCGGAACCAAAAAACCGCGCTCCTCGTACTGTTTACTAGCCGATCGATAAACCGACTCGAACTCACATACAGGACTGAAGGTGACACTCGTCGATTCGAGTGCTTCACATATGTCTGCGTGATCCAGACTTTCCGTCCAAGCAGCAACGGCTGAGTCCACTTCCTTCTCTAGTTGCTTTCGCGAAACCATGGTCGCAAAGCGCTCGTCAAGGATGCCGCTTTTGCGCGCCAACTCCGCGAACGCTTCGTCGTTCTCCGTCGCTATCGCCACCCATTGATCGTCCCTTGTCCGAAATACGTTGTGCGGCGCACACGTCGGGTGTTTGTTTCCGGTTGGCTTGCGAATGTATCCCGTTGCCGAATACTCAAGGATCGCATCGCCACACTGTGCCGCGACCGCTTCAATCATCGACACGTCAATGCGTTGCCCCTCACCGGTTGCAGCGCGGTGGTTGAGCGCGGCAAGGATGGTTGCAGCGAAGTAGTAACCTGTAATCGGGTCCGGAATCAAGCCGCCCGTATTCTGTGCCACGTCGCCTTCGTACCCATGCATCGCGGCCAATCCCGCCATTGGCTCCGTGGTCGCGCCATTCGCCGGATATTCCGCGAGTGGTCCATTTCGACCGTAGCCAGAGAGCGACGCAAAAATGATGTCAGGTCGCTTTTCGCGTAGCGAATCGAGTGTAACGCCCCAGTTGCTCATGACGTGCGGCGAAAAATTGTCGCAGAGGATGTCGAATTTAGGCACCAGCTGCCAAAACATCGACTTACCCTCTGGATCTGCCATATCGAGCGTGATCGCTCGTTTATTCAAATTCACCGTGTTGTACATACCGTTCGTATTGAGTGGGTTCTGTTCAACACCAAGCTCGCGCAGCGTCGGAGGTACTGGTGCACCTGCACCGCGCCAAACATCTGGTCGTTGCCGCGATTCAATCTGAACAACATCAGCACCGAGAAGCGAAAGCAGCTGCGTTCCAAACGTCCCGGACCAAGCCTGGGTGAATGTGAGCACGCGTATGCCTTTGAGCGGCAACTCTCGCTCCCGCGAAGTCGCTGAAGTTGGGAGTCGTGTGCGCTCCTCAATCGCACCACTGTGTTCGCCAAGTTGAGGCGCGCGACGCGAATACACCCAGGGCGTCGTCGATAGTTTGCCAAACGCGCCAGGTGCTTGGAGTGATCTGCCACCTACCTCAGTTTCTAGAATGAATTCACGCGCGTGCAGATGATCACTCTCCGCAAGTTCGCGAGCGTTCTGAACAACGCCAGAAATGCATCGACATTCGGCTAATCCATGGAATACGTGCCATTTGTCCATGGTCGAAACCGCTTCAGCAAGTCCACTTCGGACGGGACGCGTGTCTTTTTGATGTCGTCCCCAAACAGGGATGAAATTCGGATCGTGGGCGATGTCAGGTCGTCCTAAGAATTCAAAAGCGTTGGTCCACTGTTTCCAATCGCCATATCCGAAGTTGATTGCACCGTTTTCGCACTGCCATAGTGGACCCGGTCGGCCTCGTACTCGTCGACCATTTGGACCATGCGCCATGCGATTGCCACCAACGAAGATGCCAACTTGTGCCCATGGTGCACACGTGTTGGACATCGCTTCCATCTCGCTAACATCACAACGTTCGCCACCACCATCGTTGCTTCTTCGGTAAAGCGCTGCAGCGGCGCTAACGAAACCCGCGACGCCGGCGATATAGCCAGTTTGATTGTGAGGTAGTTGTAGTGGCGGCTCGTCTTCGCAAGCATTGATCGCGCTCCATCCTACCCGTGCGCACGCAGTGAGATTGTTTCCTGGGACACTTGCGAGCGGTCCGGTCAGACCGTGTGGCGTAATCGAAAGATGAATGACGTCTTCGCCGCAAGATTCGAGCCACTGTGGTAAGTCAACCGATGTTGTGATGACAACGTCCGTTGATCGCGCTAGTTCATCTATTTCTTGAGACGAAGGCGTGACCGATCGCTTGTTCCAATTCGCGTACGCATGTAATAACGATTCGCCTTCGTCGGTAAACGGTGCTTCACGTCGTAATGCGTGGCCATCCTCCGTTTCGATCAGAATGACGTCAGCACCAAAATCCCCAAACAACCTCGCTGCCCACGCGCCGGATAGTCGATCTGAACAATCCAATACGCGAATATCTGAAAACGCCTTCGACACGATAACTCCTCTAATTAACCGACGTAACGTGGAACAACATAAGGTCCTTCGGGAATGACCGCCACTCGGGGCTTGGGTTTGCGCGCGATGCTCGTATCAACAGCATCCTGAATCGAATCGATCATCTCGACACCAGTCAGTTCTCGATCTTCACCACGCAAACCGCTGCTATATAGCTGCACCTTCGCCGCCCGCGTCGCTTTCAACTGCATCTGTGTTTCCCATTCGTCGACATCGGCGAGACGTTTTTTGCCGATACGATACGAGAAAGCTTGTGGTCCTTCTTGAACCAATACCCTTTGCGACGCACGGAAACTATCTGAACCTAATCCTTCTGCACACTCACTTGCTACGATCAGTGTTGCATTGTTCTCGAGGATTTCCAATGGCGTGACAAACCCTTTAATGGCTTGGTAGTACGTCAAATCCAAAGGAAATCCCGCAGCCGACGTCACAACCACATCAAATTTCTGTTCGACGTCGACCGTACAGTATTTAGCCGCAAATGCGGCAGCCTCGTTGTGGCTTCGTTCGATTTCACCGAAATTCACAAACGCCAATTGACGAGCTTCGTCAATGACCGTGTTTACCGCATATATCTCCGAATTGCAACATTCGCGCACCATGGCGAGGATTTCAATTTGCTCGTCATGTAATGGGTTACCGTCTAAATTGCATTCTCGCGTACGTGGATCGTCGAGGAAGCGAGCGCTGTGCAACGTACGGATCGTGTCTGCATATGCGACGCCCGGTGAGATAACTTTTCGGCCGCCAGACCACCCTGCCATGAAATGTGGCTCAACTAATCCGGTTGCGACTTTAAAGTCAGCTTCAATGAATCTTCGATCTAGTTTCACGTTAGTACCGGAGCGCGTGACACCAAGATCGACATGGTCGTCTTCGTTCTGTGCGATGTGGTTCGCGATGGTGATATTGTCAAGTACCCATTCATCCGCGATCACAGATGCAAGTTCGTCGCCTTCGTTCGGCCGGTGAAGTCCCGTCGCGATCAATATCGTGATGTTCTTGCGATTGATTCCAGCGTTCATCAGCTGGTCAATCAATGGTCGCAAGAACAAACCATTCGGCACAGGACGGGTGATATCACACACCAGAATACAAGCCGTTCGACAACCCTGTGCGAACTCCGGGACGTTCAGCAAGCACGACTCGGTTGCGGCGAGGGGATCAACCGCAAGAGGCATCTGCGGTTTACGTATGACTGTCACATTGAGCGAATCAGGCACGCGAACATCTAGGGTGCGCTTGCCATATAACAGCGGAATCCTCATGCCTTAGTTGATGCTTCCGGTCGTTTGAACGTACTCGCGATAGTCCTTCAACAATGCTCTATTCGTGCGCTCTTCATAAGGTTGCATGTGTGCTTCGATCAACTGATTAATGTCGTCCTGGTAATCTGAGTCCTCAGCGAAACTACGGGTCTCGCCTTGATCTTCTTCTCGGTCGAACAACAAATCCAATTGCTGGTCTTCGATCCGCATCGACAACGTATAACGATCAGTCGTGATTGCGCTTTGTCCGAATAGCTCGCTAAGTACAGCCGGTTTACCGTCATGCAGCCGCGGGTCGGCAGCGCCAAAGTCGAGATATGGTAGGAGAGATTTTCCTAGACTGTCCGCTAGCGGTGCTGCACCGGTCAAGGCTAACATCGTAGCCGGCAGGTCAATCTGTTCAACCAGTGCTTCGCTCTTCAGCGGTTGGCTCGAAGCCGGTGGTTTGATGAGACACGGCACGTGCATTGCCTTCTCATAAAACACAGCCTTGCCTTGTAGACCATGGTCACCAAGCATCTCGCCATGGTCCGAATTAAAGATGATCCAGGTATTGTCAAGAAGACCTTGGCGTTCAAGTGCTCCGACGACTTTACCAACCCACTCGTCGATAAGCGTTACGTTCGCGTAATACCAAGCGCGCCAACGTTGTCGCTGGAAACGCGTCGATCGTGCGACTGACGGTGAACGACTGCGGAATCGCTCAAGACTTCGACTTGGCGCTTCCTCAAGCTCCATTTCACCGGGATCCAATTCGTCTACGACGTACATGTCCCGATACGACGTTGGACCATCGTAAGGATCATGCGGTCCAGTGAATTGGACTTGTAAGTAAAACGGTTTAGCGTCATCGTAGCGCTCAATCCATTCAACCGCCTTTCGGCCAATGAATGAGTCCTCGTCTTCACCTGGCGGGACGGGTGAAGGCTCCTGACCCCACGGCGTCATGTTGCCGCTCCGCATTTCCGCAAACCAAGCACGGATGAACTTGCGATGCATGTCCAACCAACCATTCTCCCCAAGATGATCGGTGTAGTGGCAGTCCATCCACGCGGTCTCAATCGGATCATTGAGTTCGAGACAATCTTCAAACCCCCACTGATGCAAGACATGCTCCATGTCTTTCACATGCACGCCTGGTTTCCCACCAGCACCATGGCGCCAGAGATGAGTCTTGCCTATGACCGCGGTGGAGTAACCCGAGTCGCGGATGTTTCGGACGTGGCTTGGACCTAAAGGATCCGCGCCACTGCGATTGCTCCAAATCCCATTTTCACGAACCAACTGACCCGTCATCAGGCAAGTTCGTGCCGGTACACATAAGGGGGAGTTTGACATGCACCGGTTAAACAAAATCCCTTGTGACGCCAGCTTATCAAGACTTGGCGTCAATGCTTCGCCACCAACCGCGCCGATGCAATCAGCACGCATTTGATCTGCGAAGATAAAAACGAGATTGGGTCGCGTGGCCGTCATGTGACGTATTGTGCCGATTAAGGCGCTAAAAATAAAAAGCCCCACACGAAAGTGTGGGGCTCACTTGCAACGATTTGTGACTGACGTCTAGTTGTCGTTTACGGTGCCTATCTCTTCTCCAGGTGATTTGGCGAATTCAAACAGTTACGCCGAATTCCGCAATACTCGACCAGCACAATCGCCAGTCAACTCATCATCGCGAAGTACAACCTGTCCGTTGCAGACAGTCGCATGATATCCCGCAGCACGCTGAATGAATCGTGGCGCACCAAAGGGAAAATCATGCACGATTTCCGGCATTCGTTCTTCAAGTTTGGCAATATCGAAGACGTTAATGTCGGCTTTCTTGCCTTCCGCTAACACGCCTCGGTCAGTTAAACCCAGTACGTTGGCTGGCACGGCGGTAATTCTACGCACGGCCTCTTGAATGGAATAAACGCCGCTATCGCGATGCCAGTGCGAGAGGATAAACGTTGACCAGCCCGAGTCAATCATTTGACTCACGTGTGCGCCCGCGTCTCCCAAACCCGGCATTGCCCATTCAGTTTGGATCAGCTTTTGAAGTTGACTCAAGTCAACATTGAATCCACGCATGTGGAAAAGCGCTTTACCGTCGGTCTCATCAGAAATACGAATGAACGTTTCGACGGGGTGCTCGCCTGCAGCTTTCGCCATTTCAACGAGGTTCTGATCAAGCTCTTGGGTATAGCACGGTCGGAGCCCGTCACCCATGTAAAACCACCGCTTCAAACCGTTGATAACTTGCTCGTTCTGGCCTTTGATCTCAGTAATCAGCTTCGCGCGACTCTCTGGATCACGGATCGCTTTTAGCCGTCCGTCTAACGGCAGCTTACGCAGTTCGTTCCATGCTGGTGTCCGGAAGAAGTTATCCGTCGAAAGACCACCAACACCGCCACCACTTCGTGGTACAGTGACCGATGTAACGTTCAAACCTTCCTCGCGCATAGCGGAAACGCGTTCATTCAAACGCTCCGTTCCGATCTCCGCTGCTGATGAAAACAGTGCGCCACGAGATGAGCGCGCCTCGTCAGCGATCAAATCCATTTCCGCATCAAAATCTTTGAAATCGGATACGGTCTGCATGAATCCACCGTATTTCCCGACTTCGCGTGCGACTGCTCGAAGCTCATTTCGGTCGGCAAACGTGCCTGGAATCGAACGTCCGTCTGGGAGTCGATGTCCAGGAAGTCGATTCGTTGAAAAACCTACAGCACCTTCTTTGACGGATCGTCCGGCTAATTCAGCGATCTGTCTGATCTCGTCATCGGTTGCTGCTTCTTCGACTGCGCGCTCTCCCATCACGTAGAACCGAATCGCACAGTGTCCTGCGAGTCCGCAGATATTGATGGATGGTCCGAGCGCTTCGAGTGCGTCTAAATACCCGCCGTAAAACTCCCAGTTCCACGGCAAACCATGAAGGATCGCGCTCTTCGGAATGTCCTCGACGGTCTCCATCATGCCCGCAAGAAACTCACGATCGTTTGGTTTGCATGGTGCAAACGTGACGCCGCAGTTTCCGAGCAATGCGGTCGTTACGCCGTGCCATGACACGGAAGTGACCTGTGGATCCCAACCAATCTGTGCATCCAAGTGGGTGTGTAGATCGATGAATCCTGGCGATACGACTAAGCCATCCGCATTGATTTCTTCCTTGCCTTTGTCTTCGACTTGACCGATGGCTGTGATCTGATCACCGTCAATTGCGAGATCACCAGAAAACGGTTCTGCCCCGGTGCCGTCAACAATGGAACCGCCGCGAATAACTAAATCATGGCTCATTAGAGTGCCTTGTCGCGTTTTGTTAACCCGCTATATTAAATCAATTTCGCCGTATCGAAAACTCGCGACACTGCACTACTCAACTCTTGTTGCTCGAGATCGATGCATGTATTCATATAAATAATCTGACCTTTAATCAAGCTGGCGAGAAGAAACCTAAACGTGTCTGACGATCAACCGTTATTAATAGAACGACGAGGCGAAGTCGAGGGGATTCTCTGGATCACGCTGAATCGCCCGGAAAAACTAAATGCATTGACCTTCCCACTGTTACGTGAACTACGCGAGGTCTTGCTCGAAGCGCGATTCGATCGCAGTCTGCGATGTATCGTGATCACGGGTGCAGGACGTGGTTTCTGTGCGGGGATGGATTTCAGTGGCGCCGCGAATCCCGACCCCGATCCAGTACCAGAAGGCCTGACACCCCAGATGCAGGATATTGAGGGGTATCGCCTGAATTTCCGTCACGAAACTGAAACTTACATTGCCCTTCGTCGCATGGAGATACCGATCCTCGCGAGTATCAACGGTCCATGTGTTGGTGCCGGGTTCGATTTAGCGAGTCACTGTGATCTCGCCGTAGTTTCGAAAGCTGCGCGCTTCCAGGTCGCATACGTTAAACGTGGACTCTATCCTGATTTGGGTGGCTTTTGGTCCTTACCACGTGTGCTCGGGTGGCGCAAAGCGATGGAGATGATGATGACGGGGCGCTTCATGAGTGCCGAGGAAGCGCACGAAGCCGGCTTCAGCAACTATCTCGTTGAACCCGAGGAGCTCGAATCAAAGACGATGGAATTCGCACTCGAACTTGAAGCAGGCCCACCCATCGGTCAGAAGGTCGGAAAACTCCTTGCAGTTCGCACGGCCCACATGGATTTCGATACAGCCATGCAATGGTCCGAGTCTGTGATTCCGTTGGTAGGTCTATCGCAAGACTTCAAGGAAGGACAAGCGGCATTTCGCGAAAAACGCGATGCGAAATTTAGAGGCTTCTGAGAGACAGACATGGCATTTCACGACTTCAATATGAAAGCGATCGATGGAACAGAAGTTTCGTTCGATCAATTCAAAGGCAAGCATTGCTTGGTGGTCAATGTAGCAAGCGAATGTGGATATACGCATCAATATGAAGGATTGGAGAAGCTGCACAAAGAGTTTGCAGAGAAAGACTTCACCGTCCTAGGCTTCCCATGCAACCAGTTCGGCGAGCAGGAACCTGGCACCGATGCGCAAATCTGTGAGTTCGCTGAATCACAATTTGGCGCGACGTTTCCACTTTTCAGTAAGGTGGACGTACGCGACGACGGAGCATGCGAGCTATACCAATGGCTCACATCGCAGAAAGCACGACCTAACGGAAAACCCAACATCGGTTGGAACTTCACTAAGTTTCTGATAGACGGCGACGGCAACGTACTTGACCGTTACGAACCTCAGGTCGCGCCGGATGATATCGCGGAAACCTTAACCAAGATCCTCTGATTGAGAATGTGCACTGCCGTCTATTTTGACAGCAGTCACGCTTCATAGAGGCGGCGGTTTCTGCGGTATTCCGGTCGCAAACTAGCTGCTTAGCACGGTCGCGCTACCAGAGAGCAATTCTGAGACGACGCTAACACCGATGACGGCTCGCGTCAGATTGCTTTGCGGTCGTCGACGCACGTGTCTACGGAGCGCATCGAGCCTTAAATTAAAATCCCACGCTAGTTTGAGCGCGTCGCACACTGCTTAGCAGGCTGTCGACGTTTCGCCCGAACCCTTTCTTTTGACCTACACGATCGTGGATACATCCGCGGCAACGTTACGCACCGCTAGCGGACTTAGGAGAACACAATGGCTACTGTAAATGGCGCGACCTTAATGGCGCGGAGCCTTAAACAACAAGGTGTCGACTATATGTTTGGCATCGTCGGCTTCCCCGTTCAGGGCGTGGCCGCAGCCGCCCAAGACGAAGGCATCACCTACATTGGTATGCGTAACGAGCAGGCAGCTAGCTACGCTGCGCATGCCGCTGGCTACCTAACAGGACGGCCGCAAGCGTGCCTTACCGTCTCTGGTCCGGGCGTGATCCATGCATTTGCTGGATTGGCCAACGCGAAAGAAAACTGTTGGCCGATGATTCTGATCGGTGGCGCGTCTCCCATATACCAAAACGGTATGGGAGCCTTTCAAGAGGAACGCCAAACTGAGTTAGCTGCACCCTACTGTAAATACGCTCACAATATCGAGCACGTCGAACGTATCCCGTACTACGTCGCACAAGCGGTGCAAAGTTCCATTTACGGTCGTCCAGGTCCGGTATATCTGGATTTCCCGGATGACATCATTCGCGGCGAAGTCGAAGAGGACGAAGTCCAATCAATTTCACGAGTGCCTGAACCGCCACGAACGCTCGCAGACCCCGATGCGATCGAAGGCGCGCTGGACGCGCTAGAGTCTGCTGAAAAACCCTTAGTCGTTGTCGGGAAGGGTATGGCGTGGTCTCGGGCAGAAGACGAAGTTCGAGCATTCATTGAACGCACGCAGCTACCTTTCCTCGCCTCACCTATGGGTAAAGGCATTCTGCCAGACGATGATCCACTGTCCGTCGGCGCAGCACGAAGCACCGCACTTCGTGAAGCCGACGTAGTGTTCCTGATGGGCGCGCGACTAAATTGGATCATGCACTTCGGGCTTCCACCACGTTTCAATAAAGACGTAAAAGTCATCCAGTTGGACATCAACCCCGAGGAGATCGGTCGAAATGTCCAATCCGAAGTCGCGCTGGTAGGCGACGGCAAAGCCATCACGAAGCAACTCAATACGGCACTCGGAAATCGGCAGTGGTTCTATCCTGACGACACGGAGTGGCGGCAAACACTCAAGGCTAAGGCAGACGACAATGCTGAAGCCGTCAAGGGCATGATCGAAGACGATGCATCGCCGATGAATTACTACCGTGCGTTTAAGGACATCAACGAGTGGCTGCCGGATGATGCAATCATCATCGGAGAGGGAGCCAACACGATGGACATCGGGCGTACGCAGATGCTTAACAAGCTAGCCCGTCATCGTCTTGACGCCGGCACGTATGGAACGATGGGAATTGGTCTTGGCTTTGCGATTGCCGCTGCAGTCACCAATCCTGACAAACCAGTTGTATCGGTGCAGGGCGATTCCGCGTTTGGATTCTCCGGGATGGAAATCGAAACGATGGTAAGGTACAAGTTACCCATCAAGCTCATCGTCTTGAACAACGGTGGCATCGGTGGCGGTATTGGCCCACTCAAAGAAGGCCAGACAGTTCCGCCGGGTATCTTGACGTATGGGGCACACTACGAAGGCATGATGGAGTCCCTTGGTGGAAAGGGCTACTACGTCGAAGATCCTCAGGACCTGAGAGGCGTGTTGGACGATGCCATGGCATTTGATGGTCCAACATTGATCAATGTGCCTCTCAACCCGCGTGCCGGTCGAAAGCCTCAACAATTCGGCTGGTTGACCACATAAACCCGGACTGCTGACTTTGTCTACATGAGTGAGAGCGATGAGTGAGCAGAACAAGGAACCGATCGGCAAACTCGACCACATTGGGTTTGCCGTTCGCAGCATCGACGAAGCCCGGAAGTTCTGGGAAGATCAAATGGGGGCGACGATGCAACACGTGGTCGATCACCACAGCGGCGACTTTCGACTCGGTATCCTCGACTTGCAGGGTTTTTGCATTGAGCTGCTCGAACCGATCAATCCCGACGGGTTCTTGCAGCAATATCTAGATAAGCGTGGTGAGGGTATCCATCACATTACGCTGCAAACGCCGGAACTTGAAGATCGAGTCGCCGCTTTAGAAGCAGATGGTGTGCGAGTTGTTGACAAGCATTTCGACAAGGCTGAAGGCGGTGTTGACGCGTTCATTTCACCGAAGAGTTCACACGGCGTGTTGATTCAACTTGGCGAGAACATTGGACCGCTCAACAGTCCACCTTATTGGGAATCGGACGAAGAATGAGCCCAACAAAGCCTGTTGTCTATTGGCAACCTGGGTGAACGAGCTGTCTAAGGGTTAAAGAATTCCTCTCGGCCCGTGCGGTCGAGTTCGACTCCGCAAACGTCCGAGCCGACGCGAAGCGGCAAAAAGAGCTGCAAAGCCTTGGCTACCAAACCATACCGATCGTCGCAGTAGGAGATCGCGCCGTACACGGTGTCGACCTGCAGCAAGTCGCAGGCTTGATCGGAGTTGACTACGACTCGAAGCCGCAACTCTCACCTGCGGCACTTAGAACACGTCAAATCACATTCCTGCAATTACTCGACGAAGTACTTGATCGCATACCTGATTCCCTCCACGAAAAGAAGATTCCAGGTCGTGATCGGACGGTGTGGAACTTAATTGAGCACATGTGCGAAATTGCACGTGTCTATCAAAGCGTTGCTGAAGGTTCCTCAATTTTCGATGCTACCGCCGCGGACGCCGAAGTGACTGGCAATTCGACGCGCATGCAAGTCCACTCCGCGATTAGCGATCTCACTCGTGCACTCTCTTCTGAAAACCACGATTACGACCGCGAGATTGACACCTATTTTGGCTTGGCGTCACTACATTACGTACTTGAACGCTGTACATGGCATATTGCTCAACATCTTCGTCAGCTTGCTAGTCTTACTCGAAGCTTGGATGAAACGATCATGGCTGAGATCAACCCGCGTCTGCTAGACCGGTTACCTATTCCGATTGAAGTTTGGGATTGAATTGAGCGAAACCATGGGTAGGCGACAAATCGGCGCGAAGAAGTTTGTCCTCCTCCATCACGGCGGATGCTATCGGGAATCATTCCATTACCGCATTCACCCTGACGCTGAGGTTGAGCGTTTAGTAAGTGACGAACTGAGCACCCAGCACCCGAACTCGATTGGAATTCAACTCGTTGGAGATTTCGATCAAGAACCGGTGCCGACTGCACAACTTCAAGCGCTTAAGGCATTGCTTCTGGATCTCAAGTTACGCTATCCCGCGATCCAAATTGGCGCACACCGCCAGGTTCGAGGTGACCGGAAAACTACGTGTCCCGGCCGCCAATTCCCCATGCGCGAACTTCGCGAGTGGGCTGATAGTCATCTTCTCGAGCAACGTGACGATGTCTTGCGAGAAGTGATTGAATCTCAATATCGACCGTAGAAGTAAACTTCGACGTCGCTCTCAGACTTCGACGCACAACACATGAATATAGCTGCGCAAGGTGCACAGCCAAATCTCGACGGTCTCATGCAGGACCTTGAACAGTACGATCTACTGAAGCACGCGCTTGAACTCGAAGCGTATGGCTTGACCGTGATTCCTCCCGAAAAGATGGGAGTTGACAAAACATTCGTCACGCGCCTCAGAGACGCGATCATCCGAACTTGTGAAAAGCGTAACGACTTGGAGATTGGCGATCCGAAGGATGCTGCCGTCGAAGAGGTTGGCAAAGCGTTCATCAACTCCTGGTACCTACTGCAGGAAGACGAAGTTTTCGTCGAGGCGGCACTAAACCCCCGTGTCCTTACGATGGCGCGCTGGTTGCTCGGTCAAAGCGCCGTACTGGCAGGACACACTTGGATCATCAAGCCGCAAACCAAACATGGCTTGGGGCTGCACAGTGATGCACATGGCATTCCGCCGGGCGGTGGGCATATCGCTCATGTCGCGAATCTCTCATGGCTGTGCACCGATTACAAATCGGCTGATGACGGTCCCACGGTATTTGTGCCTGGTAGTCATCGGTACGGTCGCGCGACCTTGCCGCACGAGTCCTCATTGGAAGACACACCGTTCCCGGTCGTAACGCTTGAAGGTGAAGCTGGCTCACTTGCGGTGTGGCATGGATCGACGTGGCATGGTTCCCAACCGCGGATGAATCCGGGACTTCGCGTTACGCTAGTGCAGGTTTTTATGCGCATGCATATGCGACCGATTCACCTTTGGGACCGAGACGAAATCAGTAGCAATTTACTATCTAAGTATCCTGAACTGGAACGGGTGCTCGGGCTTGAATCGTTGTATCCGTACAAAGAACACAATAGTCATCCCGAACGCGTCGGTCCATTTATGAAGACAGGAACAGACCCGTTCGCGTAACGATCGCACTCACCAAAGAGAATCGAATTGGGAATTGAAATTAGAGACTCACGACTACTAGACATCGTGAGCGAGGACACAGAACTAGAAGTATTGGGAGAAGGATTCGGGTTTACTGAGGGACCGATCTGGCACCCGCAAGACAAGCATCTGACGTTTTCGGATATCCCAAGCAACCGTATGCATCGTTGGTCCGAGGCGACCGGCGTGACGGTTTATCGAGAGCCGAGTAATCTAGCCAACGGCAACACATATGACAAGGAAGGTCGCATCCTGTCGTGCGAACACGGCACGAGTCGGGTTGTTCGAGAAGAACATGACGGAACACTGAACGTCCTTGCAAGTCATTGGGATGACAAAGAGCTCAATAGCCCGAATGACATTGTGGTGCGGAGTAACGGAGACATCTTCTTCACGGACCCTACCTTCGGTCGCGCTGATCACACTGGCATTCCACGAGAACTCGAGTTGGACTTTCGAGGTGTCTACAAGATCGATGGGCAATCTGGCGAGTTGACGCTTTTGCGCAACGACTTTACACAACCCAATGGTCTCGCTTTCACACAAGACGAGCGATATTTGTACGTAGCTGACACGCCAGAGATGCACATACGCAAATTCGGCGTGAGCAGCGATGGCACGTTATCCGGCGGCGACGTATTCACGAATTCCACAGGTGAAGGAGCGGGCGCACCCGATGGATTAAAAGTAGACTCAAACGACAATGTCTATTGCTGCGGACCAGGTGGTGTGCATGTGTATGCGCAGGACGGCATCTGTTTAGGCGTGATCCAAACACCAGCGTTTTGTGCTAATTTCACTTGGGGCGATGACGATTTTCTCACGTTCTATATGACATCGTCGAATCACCTCTATCGAATTCCGGTTAAAGTTCCAGGTGTGCCGCTTTTCGGTAACTAACCATAGGCACCTGTGTCGTTCGTTGGACTGGGAAGGTCCTTGACATGTCAGATCAGATTTCGAAGTCCATGACCACCGTCGCTTGGGTTTTAATATCAATCATCGGTTTAGTCGTCGCGGGCGGCGTAGCCTATGGTCTCATCACTGTGCTTGCGACGCCCGGAATCCCAGTTTGGATAAAACTGCTTATCCTTGCGGGGATTTTGGGTTTCGCGCTCCTGATGATCGTGGTGGTTCGCGATCGTCTGAAGGAACATAAAACCGATAAATACAAGGACATCGAGGTTTAGACATGCTCATCGTCACAAGCGATCAGATACCCGGTAAGCGCATCGTGAAAACGCTCGGATTAGTGCGTGGTAACACCGTACGAGCACGACATGTTGGGCACGACATCATGGCTGGCTTGCGCAACATTGTCGGAGGCGAGATCGGTGAATACGGCAAGCTGGTCGCGGAGAGTCGCGAACAAAGCATCGACCGTATGCAAGACGAAGCCGAAGGTCTTGGCGCAAATGCGATCGTATGCGTTAGATTCGGAACCTCCGTGATGGCTCAGTCCGCCGCCGAACTGCTTGCATACGGCACTGCGGTCATCGTCGAGGACGAATAAGCCCCTAGTTTGGCAGCACTAAAGTCTTGACCCGTCAGCACACGGGCTAGACAAACTCCAAACGTTGCCGATCGGAGCAACAATTCGATAACGGTTGAGATTCCGAGCTTCGCGGGAGAGCGTCTAGGGCGACCCTCGACTGATTCGCATCACTCTCGTTGTGGAGCAAAGCACCCACGAGCTTGTGGATGCTGAGTCCCCTAAGTTCAGATCGAGTTGATACGTACGATCCTCTATAGTGTATGCAGCCTATCGTTTGATGTTCGGGTCATTTGCTTAATTTCCGCCGGCACTTTGAGCGAGCTCTACGTCCAATCGTGTTGCCCATGCTTCTGCCTGTTCTCGCATCGAAGTCGCGTCGTCAGCTAGAACCATGCCTTGTTCAACAGCATTCGCTAACGCTGCATTCCAAGCTTTCAAGTACGTTGCGGAATCGGTATATAACGTCGAGAGTTTCTCCGCGGCGAAGTCATCTGCGGTACCGTAAAGAAACCCAAAACGAGTCCCCTCCTGTCGAATACCAAATCCGGTGTGAGTCGCTGAAGGCACTTCCATATCTGGCAATCGAATGCCACCAACCGCATTCCCATGAGCATCACGTACGACCTCGGGCGTCGTCGACCCTGGATTTGCTTCGATGCGAGGCATCATCGGCGGCGCGATGCCGTCCTTGATCCAGACGTGTAGATGTCGAATTGCTGCGTTGTATACCGGCGTGTACGACAACCAATTACCTCCGGAACCGGCTTCAGCTGGTCGAGGCGCCGAGATGTGCGATGTACCTGCCACCTCCCAATATCGAAATCGATCTGTGTCTTTTTCTCGTACGCCATAGTAGCTGGGAACTTCGGTTTCTGAATTAACTACGATCGTCGGGACATCGAGATCTAATCGAATCGAAGCACGCGTACCTCCACGGCGTTCTCCTGCCAATTCTCTGGCAAATGGGTATACCCGTCCGAAATCAATGAAAGGTACGTACCCGTCGAACACGTTTTCTACATGGTGAACGCCATTGATGTAGGTTCGCAATCTCATCGCCGATTGTGATGCCCCGACTGCAATCAGTCGCTCGACGTCCAGACCTCTCATCGGATCAAGCGATTGCTTGTCGCGATCAGGAGCGACCGACTGCGCGACCTGCGTAAACATCGAGTACGAGTACGCATCACCCGGGTGTACGAGTGAACCGTAGCGCTCCGGGTCCCACGCCTTTAGTCCCTGCGGATCCCGCGGAAAACCGTCGATACCTATTTTTTGAGCAGACACGCCGACCCAAGCGTAGCCACGCAAGGCTTCGCCCGCAGCAGATCCCAATTCAAATCCAGCGGTCACGTTCAACCAGAACACGATCACGGTCCCATTGAAACGATCTGGGTCGCTCGGTCTCACAACCAACATGCGAGTCTTAAACGGAACGGTCTCGTCAGATCGCTTTGACTTCCATTGCCCGTCCGGTGTGTACGTGCCTTCCACAAGTTCGTATGCGTGAGCTTCGCCTTCGACGAAAAACTCTTCCGATACATACCCCTGTTCGGCTACGTCAACGACTGAATAGGGCGTGCCGTGCACACCACCTGTAATAGGACCAGTGACTGTGGCTGCCTGCGACGCAACGAAGCAACCGACGCAGAACCCTAAAAACAAACCAAACTTTCGCATTCTGCTATCGCTCCTTCGTTACTTCAGCTGATGGATTTAGACCGACCACTCACCACCATATTCCAATGAGTATAGCGGTTGTTGCGAGACATAGCTCCGGTCATAGGTAAATGTCTCCGGCAGACTCCTACAAAATCACGATTTGCAACCAACGGCTCCTTCAGATGCGCGTCGGAGACTGTTTGACAGACCATACCAAGAAATCGATCTCAAGCCGTTTTGGTCCTCCCTTGACCTATACCATGTCCACGACACAATGACGATAGGAGAATCGGACTTAAGGATGAACACGAATTGAAGCGATATACCCATATTCTGTTCGATAACGATGGTGTCCTTGTTGACACAGAACCACTCTACTTTCGAGCGACTCAGATGTGCGTTGCGGACTTAGGAATCGAGCTTCGTTTGCCGCAGTACTTATCGCTGATGGCAGACGGTAAGAGTGCCTGGGAGCTAGCTCGTGCACTCGGAGCGAGCGAACTTGAGATTGAGCAGGGAAGGAAGAGACGTAATTCGCTGTATCGCGAATTTCTTGATTCTGAGCCGATCGATATCGAAGGCGTTGAAGATGTACTCGCAGACCTTGCGCGAAACTACCGCATTGCCATCGTTACAACGTCGCGAGCAGAGGACTTTGAGTTAATTCACCGCCACCGTGGCATCGTGTCGTTGGTTGATTTCGTGCTAACGCGCGCCACCTACGAACACAGCAAACCTCACCCAGATCCCTATCTCACCGCGCTGAAACGGTTCGGCATCGGACCAGATGTTGCGTTAGCGGTCGAGGATTCACAACGTGGCTTGCGTTCCGCAATCGCGGCTGGACTGGACTGTGCTGTGGTCTACAACCCGTTCACATCCGACCATGACTTTTCTCAAGCAACCTATCAAATAACGTGCCTCGCGGACTTAACCCCACATGTACTCAATCGCTCGTAGGCATATAGTCGTATTCACGATCAGGAATCAACAAGAGGCGCACCAACACTCACGCAGAGGAACATCGGATATTAGACGGAGCTGATCAATTGGCGGTTCGATGTACTGGAGAAGTAACCGGCAATGCGTTAGGGTGACGTGTTGCGACACCCAAATTGAGTCGCGACGTAGCACTTGTCACAACTCGACAAAAGTCCGATCGACTGGTCGGACTCTCGGAACGACGAGAACATTGGATTCGCGTCCTCATGGATAATCGAAATGCAGCATCTGTTGAGCTGCTAGTTTCAAGAAAACGGCAATGGTTTAACCGAGGCACGATATGGAAGTTAAGAATCAAGTCGCACCGAATACAGACGTCGCCGTCAGCTTCTTTAGTGAGAAAGAAGACGGTCCGTTTGTCATGTTGAACTTACTCAAGTTCAAAGAGAAAGCAGAGTACGACGATGGCTCAGACGCTGGTCTCAGTGGTCGCGAGGCTTATCAACGGTATGGCACAGTTGTAACCCAATGCTTACAAAAGGTGGGTGGGCGCCCTATCTATGTCGGGATGGTCACTGGTCTATTACTTGGCGAAATCGAAGAGAACTGGGATATGGTCGCGCTGGTGGAGTATCCGTCGCTCGAAGCATTTCGAAATATGACGTCTCTCCCTGAATTCGTCGCAGCCTCAGCACATCGAGCCGCAGGACTGGCCGGGCAACTCAACATTAAGGTCAAATCCTCAGCTATCGCTTAGTTGATTCCGGTTCAATCGGAATTCGCCGGGTTGTATCCGTCTTGTCTTTGAACTTTCGAACCTTCGTACGAGTGGCTGGACTTGCCGATGGTTCTAGTGGAATGGGAAGCTACGTCAAATATCAACCAGTGCTTAAACCTCTTAGGACCGCAATCTAGATCGCTAGTTGATATCTCGACAGCGGTGTAACAGTCGCTGTCGGTGAGTTTGCGGCTGTCTAACTGACTCACTGATCTGACACGGGTTCAACGAGTCGCCACGTCACGCCGCAAATGTCGAGTGATTCGAACGTTTTATGCTTTGCGTCGACACTCCAAAGGTCAACTCCGACAACGCCGGTTCTCCCGTCAGATCCTGGTTCAACAAAGCGCATCGTTTGACCTGCGGCTAAGTGCAGGATGGTAGGCTGCGCCGAATCTATCCAACACCCCGCCTCTAACCCTTGTTGCCAACTCGCGCACACGGCCTTTGGGTCAGCATCGCGTGGCGCGATCTCCACAGCCGCAAATCCTGTCGTGACTCCACCATGGGGTCGCACATCCACGTCGGTTTGCCAAGTATTGCCTGCTGGGAAATAGGCGCCTTTGTTTCGAGGAAATTCGCTCTGGCCCGGCCAGTTTTCCTGAATCTCTGCGAGCGTACCGAAATCGCGAGGATGAAACTGCACATTTGCGCCTGAAACAGTTCCTTCTGTCTTCGGTAACGGCTCGCCCAATTCGTAGTTTCGTGATTCAATGTCCGCAAAACCCGAACCTGGTGAACCAGGGCACACGATTAGCCCGCCCGAGACCATGCCGATCGCATTTCCCTGATTTGCCATCGCCTGCGACGCAACCCCAACGTCAGGAACCTGCACGATCGCCATGTAACCGCAGTCACCGTTTCGATCCAAAAGCCTTGTTTGGGTCGTAGAGCGTTGCCAGGCAAGATCCGACGGGCAAACGGTCTCAAGAAACGAATCGCCCAATCGAATGTGGGTGTTGGTGAGATTACCTCCTGCGGCCATCCTTGAATCTCGAAATACCACCGTCGCGTCGAACGCCGTACAAAGCAAGTTCGATGTCCACTCAAGATCGTACGCTAGTAAACAAATTTGTCGGAGACGGAGTACTGGATTTACAGTCACATCAAGTAAGGCCTTCTGTAGAACGGCGAATCATATGGTGGCATTTTTGCGACGGGAGCCATGCTCTTAGAGCGCCAATTGAAATAGCTGAACATCGACAATGACACACTAATGCTGAGATCAAACAAGACTCTAGCTAACACTTCGCGATAATGCGCAGACATAACGCGAGCGGGGACTTGTGATCCCAGTAGCAAAGCAATCCCGACTAATCCGATCTAACGTCGATTACTGTCGTGGACGACTCTGATCAAAACCACGCAATAGACTCAGCGAGTGACACTTACGCTGCGCTCGACCTAGGGTCAAATAGCTTTCACCTACTCGTTGCTCGCGAAAACGATGGCACGATTCAGGTATTGGACCGCCATAGAGAGATGACCCGACTAGCGGCTGGTCTTGAATCAAGCGGGTTTCTCTCTCAAGAATGTATCGATCTGGCACTGGCCGCGCTCCGCCGAATCAGCCAGCGAATCCGCTCACTACCACAACACAACGTACGCGTGGTCGGCACGAATGCGCTACGACAAGCGGCCAATCGAGATGCGTTTATTAGCCAAGCGGAAGCTATATTGAGGCACAACATTGACGTCATCAGTGGCAGAGAAGAAGGACGTCTGATTTACGACGCGGTTGCACAGTCAATCGAGAGCCGTGCGCCTAGGCGACTCGTGATCGACATTGGTGGAGGAAGCACCGAGTTGATCGCAGGTCACCGGTTTGAGCCGCACCTAAGCGAGAGCATTCAGATCGGCTGCATCTCAATGACGGAACGTTGGTTCAAGGAAGGGAAACTCTCCGAGTCCCGAATGGCGAGTGCTGTTCAAGACATGCAACGCGAACTTGAGGTAGTTGAACAGAGCTTTCGAACATACGGCTGGGACTTATCGGTCGGTACGAGTGGAACGATGCTCGCGGTACAGAATGCCATTACACAGTTCAGTGCTGAAGGCATCACAAAGACAACACTCAAGGAATTGAGTCATCGCTTAATCTGTTTCGGCCACATCGACAACATCGATTCTTCATGGTGTTCCGCGCGACGAGCTCAGTCGTTAGCTGGCGGAATCGCAATGCTCCAAGGCATCTTTAAGACTCTGAAACTAGACGCGCTAGAAGTCTCAAACGGAGCATTGCGAGAAGGTCTTTTACATCAACTGGTAGGTCGAGCGCATGACGTCGACATACGTGAGCGGTCAGTCCGCGCGCTCGTGCCTCGTTTCCACATCGACCGGCACCATGCTACGTTAGTCGCGGAAACTGCATTGGGAATGTTCGACCAACTATTTCCAGAGTTGAATGATCAGTTCGAGGATGAGCGTCAGCTACTAGGTTGGGCAGCCATGCTGCACGAAATCGGTATGAGCATCTCGCACAGTGCATATCACAAGCATGGCGCGTATCTGCTCGAACATTTGGACATGCCTGGATTCACGCTCACCGAACAATCGCAACTTGGTTGGCTTGTCCGCACTCACCGTCGGCGCATTCAGACTGAAGAACCAATGCCCCATGGTAGGACACTCATGCATTTATGCGTGATACTGCGTCTCGCGGTCATGTTTCGACGGAATCGAGCTGATGCGAGACCTGCGTCGATCGAGTTTCAAAAAGAAGGTGAAAGTTATTCGATTGCGATCGATCGGAATTGGCTTAACGCGCATCCTCTAACAAGAATGGACCTTGATCAAGAATCAAGTCTATTGTCTGATGCGGGGATCCAACTCGCGATCACAGAAACTTAAGAAGAGAGGCAACTCAGAGCTTCATGAGTCGTAGCAGGGTTTCTTGCGCGCTTACTCGAGTATCTTCTACGGACCTATCGGCTAACACGTAGCTACCGTCAGTCTGCATCTCCCATGCTTGCGCGTTATCTTTTAGATAGATTTCTAAGCCGTCACGTAAGATCGTCTGCGCAAGTTTCTTATCTAGGATCGGGAATCCGAGCTCTACGCGATTGAAGATATTCCGTGTCATCCAGTCTGCGCTGGACAGGATAACTTCCGGATCCTTATTGTTTTCAAAATAAAAGATTCGAGTGTGCTCAAGGAAGCGGCCAACGATCGACCGCACTCTGATGTTCTCTGATACGCCCTGAATGCCAGGTCGGAGACAGCATATCCCTCGTACGATCAGATCGATCTGTACACCCGCTTGAGACGCACGATACAACGCACGAATCACCCCCGGTTCCTCGAGCGAATTCATCTTCGCGATCAGTCGGCCTTCACGCCCTTCACGCACATGCTCGATCTCACGGTTTATGAGCTCGACCAACCGATCGAAAAACGTGAACGGTGATTGAATCAAACGTTGAAGAGGATGCGGATGACCTTTTGACGTCAATTGCTTGAACAGCATCAAGACATCTTCGGTGATTTCAGGATTGCACGTCAGCAGTCCGCAATCCGTGTATTGCCGCGTCGTGCGAGGGTGATAGTTGCCTGTTCCTAAATGTGCGTAACGTTTGAGCTCGTTACCCTCGCGTCGGATGATCAAGACCATCTTGGCGTGTGTCTTGTAACCTACTAACCCAAACACGACTTGCACACCTGCTTCCGTAAGTGCTTGGGCGAGCTCAATGTTCTCGGCTTCATCAAATCGTGCGCGCAATTCAATTGCCACCATGACCTCTTTGCCACGATTCGAGGCGTCTATCAGCGCTTTGACTACTGGGGAGTCCTGACCGGTGCGATAGAGTGTTTGTCGAATCGAAATGACGCTTGGATCTATTGCAGCTTGCCGCAGAAGATCGAGAACCGGAACAAACGACTGATACGGGTGATGCAAAAGTAAGTCGCCGTCCCGAATTGCTTCAAACATGTCTGTCGCGGCTTGTATTCGTTTTGGAACTCCCGGCGAAAACGCCGGAAACTTCAGGTCTGCCGAATCGATGAGATCGGGAACCTGGTTCAACCGCATCAGGTTTACAGGTCCGGAACAAAGGTAAACCTCGCGTTCCGTGAGATCGAACTGACTCCGTAAGTAGCTCACAACCTCGGTAGGGCAATCTTCAGCAATTTCTAAGCGCACCGTGTCACCGAAGCGTCGGGTGGAGAGCTCTCCTTCAACCGCGAGAAGTAGATCAGTTGCTTCTTCTTCGTCTACCAACAGATCGCTGTCGCGCGTAAAGCGGAACTGGTGGCAACCCTTGACCTTCATCCCCGCGAACAACTCGTCAACGTGTGCGTGAATCACCGAGGAGAGGAGTACAAAATCAAACTCGTGTCCAGAAATGTCCAGTGGCAGCTGGATAACTCGGGGCGACGCGCGAGGTGCTTGCACCACCGCCAGCTCAACATTTCGCCCGAACGCGTCCTTTCCCTCAAGTGAAACAATAAAGTTAAGACTCTTGTTGGTCACGGGGGGAAACGGGTGAGCAGGATCAAGACCGATCGGATTCAGTATCGGCAGTAGTTCATCTCGAAAATAGCGTTGCACCCAATCGCGCTGCTCAGGGGTCCACTCATCACGCTTGAGGAAGTAAATGCCTCGATCACGCAACGCGGGAATCATGATCTCATTCAGGATTTCGTACTGCTCATCGACCAATTCGTGCGAGACCTTCGCGATCTGCTCAAGTTGCTCTTCGACCGCTAGACCATCTGGACCACGCCGAAATTGACCGTACTTACGTCTTTGTTGTAGTCCTGCGACGCGAATTTCAAAGAATTCGTCGAGATTGGAACTGGCAATACAGACGAACCGCAAGCGTTCCAATAGCGGGAATTTCTCGTTCCTCGCCTGCTGGATCACGCGTCGATTGAATTCGAGAAGCGAGAGCTCCCGATTGACGTAGTACTTCGGATAATTAAGGCTACGCATGCCCGAAATATCCGATCGCGAGATATTCATTCTGTTCTCATTATGACTGAGGAATCATCCTCTTCGTCAGATAGTCTCTACGCAGAAAAACTAACGAAGATCCAAGATTTCGAGTTTAACGAAGCCGTCGCACAGGTCTTCGGCGACATGGTGCGTCGCTCTGTTCCTGGATATGAAACTGTCGTTGAACTCATCGGGGTCATCAGCGCCGCGCACTGCCGATTCGTAGGGCGACCCTTGCGCTGTGTCGATTTGGGTTGTTCGCGTGGCACCGTGACACAATCTCTGTTAACCCAGCTAACCCACCCTGAGACGCAAATCGTAGCAATCGACAACTCCGAAGCCATGGTCAAAGCCGCGCAGAACGCCATCAGTGATGAGCGCGCGACGTTCCTTACGCAGAACATACTCCAAAGCGAGATCAAGAACGTAGACGTCGCCGTCATGAATTTGGTGTTGCAGTTCATTGAACCCGATCAGCGCTTGACCATGCTTAAGAAGGTTCGTGGAGGTTTATGCGATGACGGTTTGTTTATTCTGACTGAAAAGATACAGGCGGGCGACGAGTTTGTCGAATACCACCACGCATTCAAACGCGCAAAGGGTTATTCCGAACTTGAAATCACCCAGAAGCGAGACGCACTCGAGAGGGTCATGATCATCGACTCGCTCGAGACACATCAAAGACGTTTGAAGGAAGCCGGATTTAGTCAGATCGTTGTGTGGTTTCGGCTGCTCAATTGGGTTTCACTTATAGCGCGAGCATGAGATTCAGCGAATGGCTGGAAGCAAGTTGGCGCACGGCTGGTTATTCGATCGAACTGACTAGCCTGCTACACGGAAAGCTGAATAGCTGGATTGCCTCGCTAAATCAACTGCCCGACATACAACCGGCCAAAACTCATCTTGGTGACACGATTCAAATCGGCTCCTCGAACGACTTACCTAGAGATGCCGGTGACGTCCTAGATGACGTGATCAATAGTTTGGTACCTTGGCGAAAAGGACCAATAAATCTTTTTGGTAGGGAGATCGATACTGAATGGCGCTCCGACATGAAATGGCATCGACTTCGCGATCACATTGAGTGGCGTTCGAAAACAGTTCTTGACGTCGGATGTGGTAATGGTTACTTCGGATTTCGCGCCATCGATGCCGGGGCCGAGTTCGTGCTTGGTGTTGATGGGTATCTACTGTACGTCTTACAAGCAGCGTTGGTCAATTGGTTTGCACGAACGACAAACGTGATCCTTCCGTTGCGTTTTGATCGTAGCTCCGTTCATGATGAATTCGACATCGTAGTTTCAATGGGCGTGATATACCATCAACGAGATCCCGATTCACACCTTAAGGCGCTCTTTGAAAGATGCCGGGTGGGCGGTCACGTCGTCATCGAATCCATCGTTGCAAGCGAAGACTTCGTACCCCTAAACCGTTACGCTGGCATGCGTAACGTTCATCTTATTCCAAGTGTTAACACCCTAGAAACTAAACTTCGTAGAGTCGGATTCAGCGAACCTAAGCTCATAGACGTCTCCATAACGACGACAGACGAGCAACGTAAGACTCAATACATGCCATTCCAATCGTTATGTGATGCACTTGACCCAACCGATCAATCGCGCACCGTCGAAGGCTTTCCCGCGCCGAAACGAGCGATGTTGATCGCGAAGCGCACGAAATAGATGCTAGGAATATTTCGTTTTCGCGGGAAAACTAGCCGGATTCTGGCTATCTATCACAGCTTTTGTGATCACGAAGAACGGTCGCTCCACCCGGTTCAGATCAGGGACACGACAGGAATTGACCTGATGACCGTGAAACGAACACTAGATCAAACAAATGATCTGTTCATGAAACTGCCAGGACGCGGCGACGGTATTACGCGATACGCGTTACCTTCTTCCATTTACGCGATGGATCCTGAAGAAGTCGAAGCGTTCGTGCGCAAACACGCGCGTATGGAAAACTGGGTCTTTTGGACAATCTGGGCTTCAATAATCTTGTTATTCTGTGTTGCGACCTTCTTCTCGTTCGGTTCAATGTTCCTTTAGAGACACTGTCGCTCAATCTCAAACTTCTTGAAAATCAATGCCCGAATCTATACCTACCGCTCTAGCCGAACGTCGCCGCCAAATTGAAAGCCTGTGCGCAGAACTTAATGAAATCACTCGCGATGAGTCACTTGTGGAAATCGAACGCCTTTCGCGTATTACCTCGGCTGCCAAGCACGCTAACGTTTATGGTCTGTCCCAGCCACAGGAGCACGGCGGTTTAGACGCCGGTCCGCTCGAGGTCGTCGTCGTCCACGAAACCTTGGGGGCTCACAATCTGTGCCACATCCGTGGTCTATTTGGACCACAACCTGGCGTACTAGCCGGTGTCGGCGAACCGTTAAAAAGTGAGTATCTCGCGCCGATGCTTGCTGGAGAAAAACGAGGCGCGTTCGCGTTCACAGAACCAGATGATGCCGAACGTAAGACATGGGCAGTTGTCGATGGCGCAGCGCTCATCATCAATGGTCAAAAGTCCTATGTGACAGGCGGTGCCACGGCAGATTACATCAATGCGATGGTTGAGATTGATGAAGAGGGACCTGCGATGGTTCTGATCGATATGGCCTCGCCCGGTATCGAGATCGTTCAGACCTTTGGCTCAATAGACGGTAGTCACCACGCGTCCATGCTCTTTAAGGACGTGAAAGTTCCTAGATCACATTTGATTGGCGAGCCGGGCCGCGGCATGCCTCGTGCCATGAATCAGATTGGAGACACGCGCTTGGTATTCGCTGCTCAAAGCGTGGGTCTCATGCAGTGGGTGATCGATCGCACTACCGAGCACTTACAAGCACCTCATCGTAGCGGCGAGCCGCTCGGGAATAAAGAAGGTGTCCGGCTTCGCTACGCCGACATGCGTATCAAGGCCTTTGCAGCTCGGAGCATGCTGTATCGAACCGCACGAATCGCAGAGTCCGGCGAAAACGTCATCAATGAAGTCATCGCCTGTAAGGTTTACTGTACCGAGACAATCGGCGAAATCGTCGACATGGCGATTCAGCTTCATGGAGGCATGGCCTTGCAGAGTGGACATCCACTCGAGGAACTCTATCGTCGGGTTCGAACATGGCGACTAGCGGAAGGCGCGAGCGACATACTTAGACTAAATTTGGTGCGCGGCAAATTGGACCTACAAAAAGGTCGAATCTAGCCTCGCTTGCTTTGAATACGTTCGCGCGTCGCTTCCTTCTCGCGTTCTGACTTACGCAACCAAACAAGCGTCGAACCGACCCCTCCTAACTCACGCGGTGCGGTGCAAAACGCGAATACGTCATCATGCTCTTTGAGAGCTTGGCCAACGTAGCTCTTTAGTTGAGCCGGTGGATTTGATCGAGCGCCTTTTCCGTGGATCACTCGAACGTTCCGATGACCTTGAGCGATAGACTCAGATAGAAACGACCACAACAATCCGTGCGCCTCGCGAATTGACTTGTGATGAAGGTCGATCTGGTCGCCAGACTGGTAGTGACCCAATTTCAACCGGTCGAGTACCGCGACTTGCGTCCCCTCGCGATGCCACTGAAAGGCGTGTTCCGGCGTCACCTGACTGCTTTCGTCCAGAAAATCTCTCAGGTAATTAGGGGATGGTTCTTCCGTTGCGTTTTTTCGCGCAGCAATCTGCTCGGGTGTCGGCTGCTTGGGTCCTGGTGCCACGTCCACACGAGCTGGTCGTTCGAGTTTTGCGACATCTGACATCTCGCGTTCAAACTCGCTCATATCTACAGTCATTTCGATTTACGTTGTGGATTAGCGCAGCAGGATCGAGGGATAACGCTCAGACCGAGTACCCGGAATCGGGTGGTTGTCACGGTCGTGGTAGGTGAACACGGCTGAATACTTGACGGTGTCCGATTTATTTCGACCTGCCGCGTGGAATAATCGACAATGGAAGAACATGACGTCCCCCGAGTCCAATTCCACCTGAACTTGCCGATCCAACAATCCCTGATTTACTTCCAAGTCTGTACGCAAGAATAGGTCACGATCTAATCGACCCCGTTCGACGTCTTCAATATGGCTACCTGGGATGACTGAAAGCGCGCCGTTCTCTCGCGTCTCATTTCCGAACGCGCACCAAATCGAGACTAGCTCCGCCTTATCGAACGACCAATATCGTATATCCTGGTGCCAACTGGTAGAACTCGAATAACCAGGATACTTGGTCATCACACAATTGTGGTGGTTTTGACTCAAGTACAGATTCTCGGTTCCCATAATGGCTGCGAGTGTGTCCTTAATAGACTGTGCGGTCGCTAAGTCGGCAAATACGGACTCTCTTGCATACGCATGAAGTAACCGCCGTGGAGTGTCACCCCCGCGCGCATCACGGGTTGCCGGCGCTCCTGGATAACCGACCTCTGTTTCGAATTCGACCGGACCAATCAGTGGATCAAGGGCTTTTTCCATCGCGGCATTCAAACGCGCCACGATCGGTTGCGAAATCAGTCCTTTCCTCACGATATACCCTTGCGAGGCGAACAACGCAGGTTCAAATCGACTGATCTGTGGGATAGTGCGTGACATGACTTAGGTTCGTTGGCCGATACACAACTCGCGGGAGTTTAACGAATTTGTTACGCAACCGTCAACGAATCCGGTATTGATTGGTCTACGGGCAACTGAGAAATGCCGTTTCTCGACACTCGGAAACGCCGTCAACAGACGTAAAAAGCCAATATAATGCTTCTGCCGCATGCGCGCTACACAATTCGTATCAAAAAGCTTCGACCGATCTCGAACGTATTCCACGCGCGTTTTCGTACAACTATTCAATCCGGTGCTGGTCTCTGACCCAGCTAGTCTGTGCTAACAGCATTTCAAAGGTCGTACATCGGCATTAGTAAGGAGTCGTAAGCAGCGATCTGCACGCCCCACTCGGGCGCGGACGCCGCTACATCAGAATTGACAGATACACCCACGCCTGAAGTCTCAAAACCTACAACCGTCAAGCGACCGCGACGCTTTCTACGCGTATTCCTAAAAGTTGGGCTACCGATTACTTTTATCGCAGTGGCTGGGGGATTTGTCTATGCGACACTAACGCGCGAACCGCCTACTCCACCACGGTTTGAAGTCGAACAGCCTGCATTACTTGTGCAAGTCTTGCCAATGCAGCGTGAATCCGTGCAATTCTCTGTGACGTCGCAAGGCGTCGCAACGCCGCGGACTCGCACGACGATCGTGTCTGAGGTAACCGGTCATATTGTCGAGGTATCGCCAAATCTAGAAAGTGGCGGGTTCTTTACCAAAGATGAAATTCTTGCTCGAATCGATCCGCGAAATTACGAAACTGCACGCAAGCGGGCGCAAGCCGATCTGGCCAAATCAAGGACGAAAATACAGACGGAGCAAGCCTTAGCCGCACAAGCGCTAGAAAACTGGAACACCCTTCAAGGTCTCTCCTCAAACAACGATGAAGCATCGGATCTAACGCTACGCAAGCCTCAGTTAGCCGAAGCACTTGCAGAGCTTGATCTAAACAAAGCAGCGCTAGAGAAGGCAGAAGAGGATCTCGATCGAACTGTGATCCGGGCACCATTTGATGGCATGATCGTCGAGAAACATTCTGATTTAGGACAGTTTGTTAATACGGGTGCACAGATTGCCACAACAGTTGCCATCGAGCTCGCCGAGGTCCGACTGCCCGTATCCCTGAGAGACTTTCAGTATCTCGATCTTGAGCATTTCTCACGCGATCAAACCGTACCTGTCAGACTGACTGCAGACATTGGTCGGGATGAGCCCGCAGTCTGGCAAGGAAGCATCGTGCGGTCAGAAGGTATCGTCAATGACGCATCGCGAGTGGTGCACGTCGTTGCACAAGTTGAGAATCCTTATGACAACGAAAATTCGCATGAACACCCCTTGCTGTTTGGCACATTCGTCAATGCACAGATTGAAGGACGTGAAGCGGGTGACGTTTTCGTCCTGCCTCGACACGCGATTTCCGCCGCTGATACCGTTTGGGTTGTAGACGATGCCGATGAGATATACCCGCGGGAACTTACGATCATTCGATCAGATCGTAACTTAGCCTATATTTCAGACGGACTCTCCGACGGTGATTTAGTGTGCATAACACCCATCGACCAACCACTACCCGGCATGAGGGTCAAATACAGTGAGTGACGATGTATTCGATACAAGCTCAAAACTAACCTCTCAAGACGAGCCGTCAAGCAGAGATAGTAGTCAGCGTCACGATCAGCGTGTCACTGGGCTCATAGGGTGGTTCGCAACCAATCACGTTGCTGCGAACCTTATCTGGGTACTTGTGGTTGGCGTCGGGATATACACGCTATTCAACATCAAAGTTGAAACAATGCCAGCGTTCGACACCGAACGCATTCAAGTTTCTATGAGTTATCCCGGTACTTCGCCAGAAGATATCGAAGAGACGATTACCGTCAAGATCGAAGAAGCCATCAAGGATATTGAAGGAATTGATCGATATTACTCGTTCTCGAACGAAGGCAATAGTTCGGTAACGATCGTATTGGCGACCGGTTATGACCTCATCGAAGTCACCAATGAGGTGAAAGCAGCCGTCGACAGTATCAGCTCGTTTCCACCGGATGCATATCCGCCGCGCATTGGTGAGATGACAATGTTCAAACCGCAAGCTATCGCGGTTCAAGTGTCGGGTGACGTCGACCCAAGGACGTTAGCGGAGGTAGCAGAGCAACTTCGAAAAGAAATCATTGCACTGGAAGACGTCTCGTTCGCTGAATTGAACGGCGTTCGTCCTTACGAGATTCGAATCGAAATCAGTGAATCGACACTGCAGAGATATGGTTTAACGCTTGAACGTGTCGCTCAAATCATCCGTCAGTGGTCCGTCAATGTGTCAAGCGGCGCGATTGAGACTGAGAGCGGCTCCATTCGTGTCCGCGCAACCGGACAAGCGTACACCGGCGAGGACTATGAACAGATCACGATACTCACAAACCCCGACGGCACATCCCTAAAACTCGGTCAGATCGCAGCTATTCACGATGGCTTCGTTGATTACAAGAACATAACGCTGTTCAACGGAAAGCCGTCCATTGGCATTCAAGCACTTGCCCGCGGGGAAGAGAATGACGTTGACATCGCCGCGGCAGTTACTGCGTGGGCTGAGAAACGAAGCGCTACGCTCCCAGCGTCGATCGATCTAACCGCCTGGGCGAGCTCTGCTTACTACCTCAAAGGGCATCTCACCATGATGCTCAAGAACCTCCTGTTCGGCGCGTTCTTGGTGTTTCTCGCATTAAGCGTTTTCTTGCATTTGCGCGAAGCACTCTGGGTCGTAGTCGGTTTACCGGTTGCGTTTCTCGGTGCTGTGATATTTCTTCCAGCTCTCGATGTCACGATCAGCATGCCAAGTCTCTTTGGTTTCATTGTCGTAATTGGCATTGTGGTAGATGACGCGATCATCATTGCGGAGAGCGCACACGCTGAGACCATGAGTAAGGGTTACAACGTCGCGAGCATCGTGCGAGGCGCCCAACGCGTAGCAGTCCCTGCGACGTTCGGTGTGCTGACGACCGTAGCTGCGTTTATGCCTCTCATGTTCGCAACAGGTCCGATCAAGAACATCATCGTGCCAATCACTAGCGTGGTGATTTTCTGCTTGCTCTTCTCACTCGTCGAGTCGAAGCTCATCTTGCCGTCCCACTTGGCATTGATGAAAAAGTCGCATAGTCGCACGGATGTGGTCGCGGATTGGACACAGAAGCACCTAAAACGTTTCGTCGACAACGTATACGTGCCGCTTCTTAGACGTTGTATGGAGTTTCGCTACGCAACGCTTTCCTTTTTCTTTATGCTCCTAATCGGTGCTTCGATGCTAGTCGCGAGCGGGCTCGTACCCTTCGGTTTCTTCCCAGGCGGCTCAACTGATTTCGTACGCGGCGAGATAACTCTTGTTGACGGCGCGCCAGATCAGCTCATGGTCGACACGATTGACCACGTCAATGGAGCGCTGGATGAACTCCGACAGGAATTCCTGGAGGAAACGGGCGACCCTGTCATACAGAACGTGTTTGCCTACACACGCAACCAGAATACCGAGGCGCGGTTTCAGCTCGAGCTTTCCAAGCTGGGTGAACGTCCCGTCGATACAGCGGAGGTCGCTCGACGTTGGCGCGAAAAAGTCGGTGACTTGGCGCACGCAGAAGACCTGAGTATTTCCGCATCGCAAAGTATGGGAAGTGGCTCTGACCTCGATATCAACCTTCGTGGTGATAACACCGAGACGTTAGAACGTGCTGGTGACGAACTCGTCGAATATTTACGCGACTTTAACGGCATGTTCAACGTTCAGAGTTCTGCTACTGCCGGACCGAGGGAAATGCGATTGGCCGTTAAACCTGCCGGTCAGGCAGCGGGTTTAACCCTAAGCGACTTAGGTCGTCAAGTGCGCTATGCGCTATATGGCGCAGAAGTCCAACGGATTCAACGCGGCAGCACGAACCTCCGAGTGATGGTGAAATACCCGAAGGACGAACGATCGTCCGTAGGTTCACTTGACAACATGTGGGTTAGACTCCCCGACGGATCGAGCGCGCCATTCGACACCGTCGCTGAGTATGAGGAAGATACGGGTTACAGTTCGGTCCGTCGCGAAAACGGCGCTCGGACGCTGGCGGTATCAGCGGAGGCCGAACGCGGCCTCGTCAATCCTCAGCAAGTTCTAGCTACTGCGCAACGGGAATTCTTACCAGGATTGGTAACTCGTTATCCTGGAGTGACTTGGAAGGTTGGCGGAACGACGCGCGATGAGATGATCGGGGTTAATTCGCTCATTGTTGCGTTTTCGTTCGCCATGGTGACCATCTACGCGTTGATGGCCATTCCGCTACGTTCGTATTTGTTACCGATCCTAATCATGAGCGTTATTCCATTCGGCATCATCGGTGCGGTATTTGGGCATTGGATCATGAGGTCGCTCTTTGACGAGACAATTGTTTTCAACTTCGTCTCAATGATCGGTTGCATTGCACTGAGCGGCGTGGTCGTGAACGACAGTCTAATCCTAGTTCACTACGTCAAACGCAAACTTGCGGAAGGCGCAGACCTTGTAAGTGCGATTACGAGTTCTGGTAAGGCTCGGTTTCGTGCAATCCTGCTAACTTCATTGACGACTTTCTTAGGGCTCATGCCAATCCTCTTTGAACAGTCATCGCAAGCCAAGATGATTGCAAATATGGCGATTTCAATTGCATTTGGCATTCTCTTCGCAACCATGATTACGTTGATTCTGATTCCTACCTGGATTCGGGCATTGGCAGACATCGGTTGGAATCGCGCTGCGGTCGCTCAGACACCTCCGAGCGATCAAGCCGCGAGCTTACCGGCTCCCGCGGGTTAGAGCTCGTCCAAAGTTTTTCTGAACACAGTCTCGCGATTCACGGTAACGTGAAGTGATCGTGACTCGCGAGTGAGACGCGCTTCAACGTAGCGATGCTCTTCCCAATTGAGCTCTATGTTGGTCCAAACATATCCGACCGGATCTTTTGAGCCGTCACGTTTGCGCAGGCAGTTATCGACGTAGAGCTCAAGTGCATTGGATTCGTCAACACGAACGACGAATCGTTTGTGGTCAAGATCGAACGTCATCACAGATTCGATCATCGGCTTTCTCGGTAATGATGTGTTAGCACGTCACCTTAAATCGAATTAACAAAGTGCGAAGATTACGGACTCCGGAAGACCGTGGTCCGTCCAGACGTCTCGTGACTACAGCCGAGATACTTCCAAAGTTGCCTGAAAGTCGCGCCAACCACCGTATGAGGAAATATCGCGAGCTCCAGACGTAGCGCTCGCGTCCCCTACAAAGCCATGCACCCACTCACCTTCTTCAAGCTCTACAGAACCAATTGCGAGAGGAGACGCTACGGTTCCGACAAATCCGCCGACTACCGTCTTGGGTAATGCCCATACTTCGACTTCAATCGGCACACCTTCAGTTTCGACACGTAGCAAAGCTGGTCGAACGCCATCCGGTAACGCATAGAGTCGGTAGCTCGGAGTCGTTCGGGTGCGTCTCACAAGATATCCCCCTCGGCGAATCAGTTCCGGATTTAACGGCTGACCGGACATGTGCGCACCACACACAGCAAGATATATATCTTGGTTTGATTTTCGCCGAGGAATCGTCGCTTGCTCGCCGAGCAAAGCTGCCGCTTCGCGCAACAACGCGACATCAAAACAGGCCTCGCTAAGTAGTGTGATCCCGAACGGCATGCCTTTCGCTGTGGTACCAGATGGTATGGCAACAGCACAAAGATCAAGCAGATTAACGCAGTGGCTGAATGTACCGAGATTTGAGTTGGTCGCGAGAGGGTCGTGCTCTACCTCCGCACGAGTGTAGTGCGTTGGTGCCGTCGGCATCGCGAGTACATCAATGTCCTTGAATACCTCCGCAACCACTCCCCGCAATTCCGCTAAGCGATACTGTGACCTAAAACACTCTACGGCAGGTAATGTGCGACCCGATTCGATAATCGAACGCGTTAAAGGCTGCACCGAAGCAGGATTTTTCTTGATGAAATCGCCGACGGCTACAACTCGTTCCGCTAACCAAGGTCCTTCGTACAGAAGACGTCCTGCAGCTAAGAATGGTTCAGGATCGACCGCGTCCGCCGTATTCGGAAGTTTGGATATTGAGAGTCGATACGAGCTTTCGTAGTCCGTGTCGTCTAACCACGGAAGTTTGTCCGGGTTTAAATACGCAAGCTGCGGACTCGCGCGGGTGTACGATCGCGCCTCAACAAACCGCGAGAACGGTTCGAGATCGTCAAACTCACCGGCAATCTCTGCGACCAAATGGGCGTCAGCGACACTTTTCGTAAACACCGACACGCAATCAAGTGTTCGGCATGCTGGAACAACCCCACGTGTAGACCACCAACCCCGTGTCGGTTTAAATCCGATGAGACCATTGAACGCCGCCGGCAGTCTACCTGAGCCTGCGGTGTCAGTTCCAAGTGCGAAGACCACGGCATCATTCCTGACAGCTACAGCCGAGCCGCTACTGCTGCCACCCGCGATGTACTGCGGATCAAGCGCATTGGCAACAGTGCCGTACGGTGATCTGGCACCCGTCAATCCGGTTGCGAATTGATCGAGGTTGGTTTTGCCAATCGGTACAGCACCTGCGTCAAGAAGACGCGCAACAACATATGCAGATCGCTGAGGTTCGTACGCGAAGTCAGGACACCCAGCGGTTGTGGGCACACCCGCTAAATCTATGTTGTCCTTGATGGCAAAAGGGACGCCCCATAGAGGGCACTTCTCAAAATCTAGACTTTCGAGTCTATGTAGGTGCTCAGCTAACTCATCTTCGTCGAGCACATAAATCCAAACTGCCTCGTGCGCTGCGAGCGCTCGTTTCCTGGCTTCAAGAGCGACTTCGCGCGGACTAACTCGTCCTGCAGCATATTCCTTTCGTAGGTGGCCAATGCTCTCTAGGCCAATCATGGTACGGCAGCCAACGATTGACCTGCGCGCACAGCTTGACCTTTTGAAACAAGCACTTCACCGACAACCCCGCTAACGGGTGCCGTTATCTCGAATTCGGTCTTCATAGACTCTACGACGAAGAGTACGTCGCCTGCTTCCACCGGCTGTCCTTCCTGAACGTGAATGGACCATACGGAGCCCGCGAGCGGGCTTGCGACAAACGCTTCCCCTATCTCGTCCAACGGGGAATTCGCTGCGCCATCGGCTTCTTCAGCATCGAATGTCAGAAGACCTCGCGCCTTCCACTCTTCGAGCTCCGTTTCAAACGCCGCTCGACGGCGATCTTCAAATGCCGCGATCTCGTCGGCGTTTTCTTTGACAAACGTCTTATGCCTATCGAAATCAAACAACCCATCCTCAATTTGGATTTCATGTGCGCCACGAGGGAACGCTTCGCGCATTTCGATTAGTTCGGCCGCATCTACCTCATAGAACCGGATTCGATCGAACGGTCGAAGGAGCCAGTGCTTATCGAATGCCTGACCCCTGCGGTAGTGATTCCAAACTTGGAGCGTCCGACCCACGAATTGATATCCGCCTGGTCCCTCCATTCCGTAGATGCAAAGGTAAGCGCCACCAATGCCTACCGAGTTTTCTGCTGTCCAAATACGTGCGGGGTTGTATTTCGTCGTAACCAGTCGATGGCGAGGATCCACGGTCGTAGCGACCGGTGCACCGAGATAAACATCACCAAGACCCATCACGAGATATTCGGCGTTGAAGACGATGTCCTTGACCGCGCCGCGATCTGGCAATCCATTAATTCGTCGGATGAATTCGATGTTATCCGGACACCATGGAGCGTCAGCTCGCACGCTTTGCATATATCGTTCGATGGCTTCTTGGCACGCGGGATCGTCCCAAGAGAGCGGCAGATGCACCACTCGTGAGGCTCGACGTGGTTCTGCCACCCGAGCATGTTCGAAATGGGGCGCAAGCGAATCAACGAGCTCACGCGATGTCCACCGTTTGGCGTCAAATCGAATAAGCAATGAACGAATCCCCGCAGTCGTCTCCAACACGCCGGGAATCTGATCTGCAGCGATGCCCTCTTCTAACCGATCGACCCGCAGACGAAGTCCGATATCTAGTACGTTCTCGCCGAATTCCACCAATATTGAATCTTGCGCAGCACGACGCACACGTATGTCATCTGCTTCGAGAACGATTGGATTTTCGACCTCTCGTCTTAGGATTTGAGGTACCGAAAACGCGTCAGTTGTGCACGCCTTGATCGCATCATCACGTACTCGCGCGTAGACCTTAGCCTCGGCTTCGGTTACGGCTACAAGCGTTACCTTGTCGCCGCCGCGGAGCTGACCGAGCTTCCATCGATCCGCCTCAATGACCGTACCTGGACAAACGAATCCTCCCAGACTTGGGCCATCGGGTCCAAGAATGACAGGCATGTCGCCGGTGAAATCAATTGCACCGAATGCATATGCGTTGTCGTGGATATTAGAGGGATGAAGCCCTGCGTCACCACCATCAGGTCGAGCCCACTCAGGCTTCGGTCCGATCAAACGAACGCCAGTACGACTCGAGTGGTAGTGCACCGTCCATTCGGCCGCCAAAAATGCTTTGAGATCGTCAGAGGTCAGAAAATCTTCCGTGCAATGTGGTCCCATGGTTATTCGTACGATGTGACGACCGGTCAGATCTGGCAAAGGAATATGCCGTGGCAAGCGCTCTGCCTCGCCTTCCTGATCAACGGACTCACACAACTTGAGCACGTCACCCGCCGCCAGCGCACGGCCGTTCAAACCTCCCATCCCACCTAAGGTAAACGTTGCGGCAGAACCTAGAATCTCAGGAATATCCAGTCCACTGGAGAAGAGCACATAAGCTCGCATACCGACGCTCACTTCGTGCACGGCCAAGACGTCATCGCGCTGTAGGTTGATCGGACGCCACGGTTCAACTTGCTCTTCTCGACCGTCCCGAGTGAGCGTGATCCGCGCGGCTCCCGCAATCAATACCGAAGTCGGACAATGAAACTGGAGCGTAGGACCATTAACCGTGACTTCAAGTCCTGGCGCGCTTTCTTCGTTGCCAAGACATCGATTACCGAGGCGAAACGACAGATCGTCCATAGGACCTGAAGGTGGCACTCCTACGTGCCAAAGGTCCATGCGGCCTGGCCATTGCTGAACCGTTGTTTGGGCGCCTGGAGTCAGTACGTCAACCGTGTGAGGACGATAGTCCAATTCGGCTAGCGTCGAGGTATCGTGACAGGCGTGTACAAACGCGTCGGCGCCAAGTGCTTGACTCAGATATTCACGATTTGTCTCGACGCCGTGCAACACGGAATTTGTGAGCGCATTGCGTAGCCTTTGGCGGGCTTCTTCACGCGATCGGCCGTAGCCAATCACTTTGGCGACTAGTGAGTCATATCGAGGCGAGACATCTGTTCCAGATCGCAACCACGTATCAATCCGCACGTCTGGACTATGCGGAAAACTGACAACTGACAAAGGCCCTGGCGTTGGCCGGAAGTCGTGATTCGGGTCCTCGGCACAGACTCTTGCCTCAATGGCACACCCAGTCGGCGTCTTTGCCGCATTCAAACTGCTGAGAGGCTCAAGTTCATCTGCTGCCAACTCAAGCATCCACTGTACGAGATCAATGCCGTAGACGAGCTCCGTGACGCCGTGTTCAACCTGAAGCCGCGTGTTGACTTCTAAGAATGTTGCACTCTGCCGATCTTCGTCGTAAAGGAATTCGACAGTACCTGCGCTGCGATACGAAACGCTCGAAAGTAAGGCACGAGCGTCGTCGTGCATCCTTTGGCGAACCCCGTCAGGTAGGTTTGGTGCAGGGCACTCCTCGACAACCTTCTGATGACGTCGTTGTAAGGAGCAATCTCGATCCCCAAGAATTGCCACTCCCCCTTTGCCATCGCCGAACGCCTGGACTTCCACGTGACGAGGTTTCGCGACGCAACGTTCTACGAAGAGTCGAGAGTCCCCAAACGCCCCGCCAGCAAGTCGTTCAACTGTCGCGAAACGAGATCGTAACTCTGACTCACTGTCGCAGCGTTCCATACCGATACCTCCGCCACCAGCCGAGCTCTTGAGCATCACGGGATAGCCGATGGCCGCTGCTTCACGAAGACCATCCTTTACACCAGAGAGTACACCACTTCCTGGTAGCATCGCAACACCGGCAGACGTCGCTAGTCGTCGAGCCTCGTGCTTAAGCCCGAAACTCTTCAAATGTTCTGGCCGAGGTCCGACAAACACTACGTTCCTTTCCTCAAGCGCGCGAGCGAATGCGGCATTCTCACTTAGGAATCCGTAGCCCGGATGAACGGCGTCCGCGCCCGACTGTCTGACGATCGCAAGGATTTTGTTTATATCGACATAAGTCTCGGTGACACCGCCATCACCGAGCGAATACGCTTCGGTCGCAGCATCCACGTGCATCGACCCTCGGTCGTCATGTGCATAAATCGCTACGCTCGCAATGCCCATGGCATCGAGCGTACGGCATATCCGAACCGCGATCTCGCCACGATTCGCGATGAGGACTTTACTGAACATGTGCTATCGCGTGGAGTTGATTAATTCAGTCTATCAACTGGCAGATTGCCACACTGCCAACTCGATCGGAGTTGGGTTGTAGCCGTTGCACGGGTTGTTAAGTTGAGGACAGTTCGAAATAAGTACCAAGATATTCATCTCGGCGACGAGCTCTACGTACTTCCCTGGCGCACTGATCCCATCTTCAAACGTCAAGCCTCCTTCAGGTGTCACAGGAACGTTCATAAAAAAATTGATGTTGTGCGCGATGTCGCGTTTCGTTAGTCCCCACTCCTCATGCTGATTTACTGCAAGTAACCAGCTATCCCGACAACTGTGCATGCTTTTCTTCTCAAGCGCATACCGCACAGTGTTGCTCTCACCCGCACAAGCGCCACCTAAGGTATCGTGGCGTCCACAGGTGTCAGCGACGATAGTCAACATCGGGTTTCCCTCATCCGAAAGTAACGTCGACCCAGTCGTCAAATAGAGGTTTTGCTGTTCCCGCAGTGTGTCAAAAGCGCTATAGCGTTCATGTGGGTTGTCCGCATTGAAAAACAACGTGTCCACCGCCTGATTGCCTTTCAGATCGGTGATGCGAAACGTGTCACCCTTGCTAATCGTGTCGATCCAGTAATCACCAGCCGGAACCGTCTCCGTTCTGTTTGCGTTTTCAACTTCTAAGATACTTTCGTTCAACATCTCACAACTCCTTCTTGGTATTTCACGTCCCGAGTGAATACAGATAGTTATTCATGTATCCTCGAACGTTTTCCTCCCGAGAAACGCGGCAAGGGTCGTCGTCTAGCATGGGCGCCGCAAGGCTCAACCGATAACCTATTGAACAACGCGGGTACTCCGGCGCTGGATTTAGCGGATGAGGACAGGTGTGAAGTACCACGAGCGTCGGCATTTCGAAACGTAATGTGACCGAGTCGCCAGGTTTGGAGTGACGTTCAACGAAGTCCATCGTGCCATCCTCCCTTACGTTGACTCGCGAAAACCAGTTCACGTTTGCAGCAAAATCACGACGCCCGAGACCGTACTTGCCAAGCTCAACCAGAAACGAATCGCGACCGTTGCGAAGGTAGTCATTCCGTGCTTCCTGATACGACAGCGCTCCCCACTTGCGGCGAACGATATCTGCGTTACACGTTCCGCTTGATGCATCATGCCAACCCAAATCATCTGCCACGATAGAACAGAAGATCCGACCCATATCGGAATAGAGGCAATGCCCTTGCGTCAGCCTAAACGTGTGTTGACACTTCAGCGAGTCTGGAAGGTTCAATCGTTCAAGCGGATTGCCTGGGTTGTAAGCCAACATGGCCGCATTACCGCCACCATCGATATCTACAAGCTGCAGCTGGACACCTGGGTTGAGCACAAACGACCAGTGGCTTCCGCCCGGTAATACATCCTCGTAAAGTACGTCGGTTTCCAAGACTCCTCCCTACTCTTGTCCAGGTTTAAAGTTCATCGTGTCAACGATTGCATCGAGTCTCCGATGGTGTCCGACCGGTAAATCAAACGTGATAGTCGCGCCGTATAGATCAGGGTTGTGTGGATCGACTCGCGGTTTGTCGAAGACCAACAGCCGTGAACCGAGACTGAAACCCTCCGCGATATCGTGCGTGATCATAAAGACGGTCAAATCCAGCTCACTGAATAAATTGAGTAATAACTCGTGCATATCTGAGCGATAGCCTGGATCCAATGCGCCAAATGGTTCATCGAGCAACAAGATCCGCGGGGCTACGACGAGTGTTTGCGCTAACGCCAAACGTTGTTGCATACCGCCCGAAAGTTCTGAAGGGTAGCTGTCGGCTGAGCGCTCAAGGCTGACTTTAGCGAGCATCTCGCGCGCGCGTTCCTCGTTTTGTGCTCGTCGCCGACCAAACGTCCGCCCTAACCAACGCGCGTGCGACAATTCAAGACCCACCAAGACGTTTTCAAGCACCGTCAGATGTGGAAACACCGAATACCGTTGAAATACCACGCCTCGATCAACACTTGGCTCCGGTGTCAACGGTTCACCATCGACCAACAACGAACCTTCACTGGGTTCGACCTCACCCAACAGCATGCGAAGAAAAGTTGTCTTGCCGCAACCTGACGCTCCGACAATGGTGACGAATTCGTTCTTCTTCACGTGAAGAGAGACTTTCTCTAGTACGGTCTTATCAAGATACCTCTTCCACACGTTGCGGATTTCGATCACGACTACTCACCGTACCAAGGAAACAAGCGCCGATTTAATCGTCGCAGACCGAAATCGAACGTGAACGCAAGGAAAGTGATCCATGCGACGTAAGGCAGGATGACATCCATCGCAAGATATCGTCGAACTAGGAATATCCGATACCCAAGACCGTCCGTAGACGCAATCGCTTCGGCCGCGATCAGAAACAACCAAGCACTTCCAAGAGTAAGTCGAACGCCGTCGATGAGGCGCGGTAGCACTTGTGGCAACACCACTCTTAATGCCACCTGCCAACTTGACGCATCGAGGGTTTGTGCCTTGATAAGCTGCTCACGAGGTAATTCACGGACACGTTGCTCAATATCTCGCATCAGGAATGGCGCTGTACCCAGCAAAATGAGCATGACCTTCGCTAGTTCGCCAACCCCAAACACGATGAACAAGATCGGCAATATCGCAAGTGGCGGGATCATCGAGAGTGCGCGAATTGCGGGCGACCAGAATGCGCCGAACCATGGCACAAGCCCATTCGGAACGCCAACTAGCAGGCCGACCAGTGCGGCAAGGAATACTCCCGTAGCGAGTCGTGTAAGACTCGCCGCGGTGTCAGTCCAGAATATGTAATCCCCGGTTCGTCGATCGGGTTCAAACGCGACACGTTCGATGGCTGCCCCAATCGTCTCTAGATCGGGGAGCAGCTTGTCATCCGGGTTCTCTGCGAGACGGATACTTGAGGCGACGACATACAGGATTAGTACGAGCGCAAACGGAATCGCAGCGCTCGCAACAATGCCTAGTCCCCTTGGGCGTCGATTAATCAGACGCATAACGACCGACCGCTAGTTCGACCGGTGACTCCGGGTTAGATCTCTCCGTCCGCAGCCATCTGCATATAAGTCGAGTCGAACCGAAGCTTCACGTTTGAGGTAGAGCCTAGCACGTCGCCGTTCGGAAGTTCGATACCGATGTAATCTGGTCCTGGCGCACCTTCTCCGAGCAAGCCGTGCTCGAATGAGAACTCAGCGACGTTTGTCATGGTCTCGGCAAGCGCATCCGAACTCACGAATTCGACAGCCGGTGCGGGTTCGAAGAACATTTGCGTTGCTGCGAGTTGAGCGTCGTACCCGGTTAGGTCGGTGCCGGAGGCATCCGCCATATGAGTTTTCGCGTTGATCGACGATTCGTCGCTCGCCGACATGATTGCCATTGTCTCGTACCAAGCGCCGACAAGTGCTTTGGCGAAACGAGGATCTTCAAGTGCTTCCGTACTTACAACGAGCATGTCGATGATCTCACCAGGAATCATCGACGAGTCAAATACCGGGGAAACCTCAGGCATCGATTGAACCTCAGCTAGAAGCGGGTTCCATGTAACGACTGACGTCACGTCATCACTAGCAAACGCCGCCACAATATCGGCGTCTGAAGTGTTGACGACGGTAAGATCCCGTTCGGTCATGCCAACACCAGTGAGCGCACGTGCTAGCAGGTAGTGAGATACCGACAGCTCGACAAGATTAACGTTCTGTCCGCGAAGGTCAGAAACAGACTTATCGGCACCTTTCAATACGATGCCGTCGTTACCATTGGAGAAATCGCCGACGATCAGCGCCGTTGAGTCCACACCACCGGCAGCGGGGATCGTCAATGCGTCCATATTCGTCATGGTGCAACCGTCAAACGCACCAACCGTGTATTGGTTGATCGATTCAATGTAGTCGTTGAACTGAACCACTTCGATTGTGATTCCGTACTTTTCCGCCCACTTGTCGACGATACCGGATTCTGCGGCATAGGACCACGGCATCCAACCGACGTAAATACTCCACGCGATGCGATAGTCGTCCTTAGCGAACGACGGTAACGCGAACACGCACAGTGTCAAAGCAAGCGCTGTTGTTAGAAATGAGCGAACAGAGAGTCGTGCCACAGAAAAGTCCTTATCAAATACGATACGGAAGTGCAACTGCACCTTCGATGGACTATTCAGAGCAATATTCGTGCCATTCTAGAGCGCACTCAAAATGACCATGTAGCAATTAGATTGCCCAAAATTTAACCGTGTTGTGACTGAATTTGGCGCAAATATTGAGCACGATAGCTCATTTCATGTTTTCAGTCCGATTTGTTGCCAAGTAACGCGCTTCTGTTGTCATACGGTCGCCGTCGAATACAGAAACATGACGCACGTTTATTCTCTAACTCTCGTTATCCAGGAACCAATCGATTAATTCAGGATTTAAGTCTTCTGGATACGTGTGTGCTAGATCCGCGATCTCGCGATAAAGCACGTTCGCGCCGGCTGCCGAGAACGCGTATTCCGCCGTCTGTGCGATGTCTACGGTAAACATCCAATCCAAGACTCCGTGCGTAATACAGATAGGCAAGTTATTCAGCCGTTCCTTCGACATCATTTCGATCAGTAGCGGATGAAAACTCGCCGAGCACGGCGATAAGTGTGTGAACGGGGATTCGTCCGTGCACCCAGATACGTATGTAAAGGTCCCGCCATCGCTCATTCCGGTCAGCAACAGTCTGCTCGCATCTACATTCACGATATTGCGAATCGACTCCAATATCCCATGAAGATTCGATGAGTCCTGGTCTGGCCCCATGATCGCCCAGGTACCACCCACCGAAGTTGGACTCACCAATATCAGTTCTTCGGAACGAGCGGTCCGCAACCAGGACCATAGAAAAGTTGAACCATGACCGCTTCCACCGTGCAATGCAAAGACGACTGGATACGATCGATTAGCGTCATAGGTTTCTGGAACGTAAAACGAAAACCCACCGCGCTGTTTTCGGTCATTCTCAACGTGATGAACTCCTCGTAAATCGGAGCCGCTCTCATTGTCAGCTATGCTAAACCTCGCTCGATCTTGTCTTCGGGAATCTAAGAAAAATCGATGAATCAAACTGAAATGAGATGCGAGCGGAAAAAGCGCTTCATACACTCGAGCACGTGCACCTAGCGCACGATATATCGGCATCATGTCATTGGTGCTAGTTCCAACCTCGTCGAGCGACTCTAAGCTGCGAAGCGCATGACGATATGCTTCTGAAACTAGATTGCGGATCGGTGTCGCTTCCGGAAGCCAATCCGTTTCACGCAAGCCGGCCGAAGCCTGTCGTAGGTCCTGTCGCGTCGCGATCAACTCACCACATATTGATTCCATAGTGCCTGGTGCAAGATATCGAGCACTGCGTTCGAACACTCGCAGTCCTGTCAGCAAAGGTTCGATCACGCTTAGGAGAACGTCTTCAAAGTGGTTTTCTTCCGCCATACCCGCATATTAACGATTGAGCAGACTCAAGCTACGCAAGCGCTCCACATCTCCGCAACAGTCAACGTTCGCGCATTAGAATCTTGTTATTGTGTAATCAAATCCAAGAGCTATGAGTCTGACTTGGTCTCACGCATTCGTTAACGTGAAGCACTTCGAAGCGATGGTGGATTTCTACACGAGTGCCCTTGGTTTTCACGTCAACGACCGAGCAGACGGTGTTGCCTTTCTTTCCCAGCTTGATGATGAACACCATCAGATCGCATTCAAAGAGGATGCTAACCAAGGTGCGGAGACGAGTCGTGTTGGACACTTCGCGTTTCGGATCGATTCATTAGAAGAGGTCAAGGAGCTTTACAACGCCCTCTCTGCGCGCGACGATGTCGGTAAGGTCGTGCCTATTACGCACGGGAACACGTGGTCGATCTACTTTCACGACCCAGAACGAAATGGAATCGAAGTATTCTGTGATACGCCTTGGGATGCCACTCAACCCTTCGCAGAATCCTGGGACCCGAACCTTAGTCGAGAAGAGCTGGAGAGTTACACGACCGGTCTCATTAAAAAGCGTGGCGATCTCAGACCGAATCCGCGCGCACACGTCGAATTCGGTCGCGTGTAACCATTTCCCCGATATAAACTCAACGGTAACATACAACGCCAAGCGATCCGCACGGCGTATACCAAGGCTACGCAAGACTTTCTGACTACGAACTGTGAAAACGCCAGGAGCAACGAGCAAGCATGAAACCTGAACGTACATTTGATCGAAAGGTCGAGGATGTTGGCAACATCCTCAATATGGAACACTTCAATCTCACCGTCCCCGATCAGCAACTTGCCGCACTTTTTTACGTCACCGGATTGGGGTTCACCCGAGATCCTTACATCGACTTTGGTACCTTCAATATGTGGATCAATGTCGGTGAACAGCAGTTCCACTTACCGAAGAAAGACGCGCAAAAGTTTCGTGGCACGATTGGGGTCACGATTCCAAACCATGACGATCTCAAGCGGAGATTGAACGGTATCGAGCGTTGGATGGATGGGACCGAATACACCTGGCAAGAGGTTGACGATTGCATCGATGTAACTTGCCCTTGGGGAAACGCAATACGAGTCCATCAGCCAGAAGACGCTACCGGCATGACGCTTGGAATCGCATATGCCGATATGCATGTACCAACGGGTTCAAGCGACGGCATTGTCAAGTTTTATGAACAGATCTTCGACTCTCCTGCGGAAAAAATCGAAGACAACACGGGTACATACGCTCAAGTGTCGATGGGTTACAACCAGATCTTCCGGTTTCGTGAAACCGAAGAGAACATTGACCAATACGACGGCCACCATATCGCAATCTATGTATCAAATTTCTCTCGACCTCATCACGCTCTCGCAGAGCGAGACTTAATTACCGAAGAGTCCGATCAACATCAATACCGATTCCAAACGATCGTCGATCCAGACTCGGGTGAGGAACTCACGGAGATTGAACACGAGGTACGCAGTCTTCATCACCCAATGTGTAGGCGCAATCTGGTCAATCGCAACGCGTCGCAGACATTCGGCAACTATCGCCATGGTCGCGACGTTTTCGTACCGTAGTGGTTGCATCGGGTGACGAAGCCCCGTACTACCTGCCACTTAGTGATGAGATCGATGTCTTCCTCGCAGCCTATTCGCAACGATTACCGGTACTACTAAAAGGTCCAACAGGTTGCGGTAAAACGCGTTTCGTCGAACACATGGCTTGGCGGATCTACGGTGATGACAATCTGGTTCGTAGTCCAGTCAAGCAACCACTTACAACCGTTTCGTGCCATGAGGATCTTTCCGCAACAGATTTGATGGGGCGGTACCTCCTCCACGACGACTCAACCGCATGGCAGGACGGACCGCTTACCTCCGCAGTTCGGCATGGTGGGATCTGCTATCTAGACGAGATTGTCGAAGCACGTAAGGACACAACCGTTCTTATCCACTCGCTCACCGATCATCGCCGGATTCTGCCGATTGACAAGACGAACGAATTACTCGAAGCGCATTCTGACTTCCTGTTGGTGATTTCCTACAACCCGGGTTATCAAAGCATTCTCAAGGATCTAAAACCGAGTACACGGCAACGGTTTGTGAGTCTCGAGTTCGACTATCCGACTGAGGAGCGCGAAGCGGAGATCATCCAAGTTGAGAGTGGCGTAGACGAGACCAGCGCTAAGACGCTTGCGAAGGTCGGTGTCCACATCCGCAACCTTCGTGAACATGGATTTGAAGAGGGCGTGAGTACGCGTTTGCTTGTCTACGCAGGCTCTCTGATGCGACAAGGGATCGCGCCGCGACGGGCGGCAAACGCTGCATTGGTTCATGCTTTGTCAGATGACCGTGAGGTCCAACAAGCGATTGCCGATATCGTTGACGTAGTCTGGCCTTGACTGGGCTCAGCGAAGTCGAGCGTCCGCTTGCGCTCTTCACACAAGGTTTGGCCAATCGCATCCCAATCTTTCACTATGCCGACCAACGACACTCGATCAGCAGCTCAAATCTCTGCGAGTTGTTTCTGCCGCAGGAATTCGACTATTTCGACGAACCAGAGGCTAACCAGGACGCGTATCGCTGGCTTGTTATGCAGCAGCTCGCGTTTCGTCGTTACGACACATTGTCGTTCTCTATTGAGCGCGCGAGACAACTGATTCCATATCTCGCCGCGCAACCGCTACCCGCTGCCCATCGCTCACCTGACCTAGACGTTTTCTATCGGCACTTCCCGAAACCCGAATTAGCGAGTTACCTTTTCTACATACTAGAGGAATACCGAGTCGGCAACTTAATGGTCGCCGAGTTTCCTGGCTCCCAACGGATACGGGAGCAATATAGGATCTCTCGACTAAGCACGACGTTTGTACCAACCCAATCGCCGTATGCGGAAATCGTGGAATTAGATGTGGCGCTAAACCAACCTGGTTCGTTGACTTCCCCGCATCCAGCGCTCGTTACGCCGATCTTGACCGAGCCTTCCTCCGTGTATTCGACCGCGATCGCAACGGTCGACTGTTATGAAGCGCTTTGTAGTGGTTTCGATTCAACGACCACAAACTCGTCTCAAGCCGAATTCGAGGAAAAGGTCGAGCTCCCCATGCTACAGCGTGCTGCTCGCCTTGAGGATTGGCAAGCGGAACTGCATGACCTTGACGCTGAGCTACTAGCCATGACGATCGGTGAGAACGTCGAAGCTTCGCAGTCCGCGACCGAAGAAGCGCTTGACGGCAGCGTACGGGAAGCAGATGTTGAACTAAAGCAGGAGCGAGATCAACTACAGCGCCGAATTGATATGGAGAAATCGCTGCTCTCCTCCTATGAACGCCATCAAATCATTGATCGTCCACACTTCCGATACGATGAATGGGATCACCTGCACCAAACATGGTTGAAAGCGTGGTGTTCCGTCTACGAGATACGCGAAGACCACGCGCCTCAGGAATCAGCAAACGATTTGCTGAAGCGTATTCAATCGCTAATTCCGGCAGTTAGAAAGAGATTTGAGCAGGTCAAACCTGTCGGGATGCGTCGCGTACCGCGAAGTCTGGATGGAGATGAATTGGATCTCAATGCCATCGTTGAGGCTCGTGCGGACACTCATGCAGGCGTGTCTCCGACCGAGCACGTATATGTGCGCACAGAGAAGAAGCAACGCGACGTGGCCGCTTGCCTGCTTGTCGATCTGTCCGCATCGACAGATGATCCGATCACTCAAGACGATCCCGCACACATGCCGGAAGATGAGGAGGATCCCTTCGACGACCCATATCTCCACGGCGCAATCGATTTCGATCCAGATCAAACCGAGACTGACACGCCCCGTAAGATCATCGATGTACAAAAAGAATCCGTGCTGCTGTTAGCGACCGCCCTTGAGAACCTTGGTGACTTGTATGGTGTATACGGATTCTCCGGCTACAGTCACGATCGCGTGGAAATCCACATTGCCAAGGAATTCAATGAGTCGCTTAATCGTCGCGCGGTGAACGCCATCGCTGCGATGAAACCCCTCCGCTCAACGCGAATGGGACCGGCGATTCGGCATGCGACGCACAAGCTACTTACGACGGGTAGTTCTTTGAAGGTGTTACTGGTAATAAGCGATGGATTCCCGCAAGATAGTGACTATGGTCCAGATCGTAGTGACCACGAGTACGGGATTCAGGACACCGCGAAAGCAGTCCACGAAGCTCACGAAAAGGGGATTCAGCTGTTCTGCATCACCGTGGATGTATCAGGTCACGACTACCTGCGGCGTATGTGCCGCGAAGATCAATACTGGGTAATCGAAGACACCGAGGAATTGCCAAACGCGCTCCAGTTCGCGTATCGGAAGCTCACCTTCTAAAGAAAGAGACGGCCACCTTCGATTGGCGGCCGTTTAACTCAATTCGGCAAGACGGTACTTATTACCGTATGACTAATACGACGTGGGTATCGTCGAGAAAGTGTTTAGTCGTCGCCGCCAAAAATGCCGAGTAATTGCAGGATGTACACAAACATGATGTAGAAACTGACAAACAGTTGGTTTGCTGCCAGAATGTAATTTCGTTCGCCCCCTAACACGATCGCGCTTGTTTGATAGAGGATCAACGCACACGCCACCACGATCATGAATATCGAGATGAGCATGACAAATGGCGACATGGGGATGAAGAAACTCAATGCGATGATGCCGAGTATGACAAAGAAAGAAACGGTGAGAAAACTACCGAGCCAGCTGAAATCCTCTCGCCGTACGATCGTATACGCCGACAACGCGAAGAATGCTGCCGATGTTAAGGCGAATGCTTGCACTACCAACCATGGATGCACAGCCAGGTAGAAACCAAGGATGGGGGCAATGGCGAGGCCAAGGAATCCCGCAAACACGAACGACCATAACAAGCCCCAGCCTGAATCTGCCGTTTTCTGTACTGCAAACGAAAGACCAAAGAAACCGATCAGGTAGATGAAGAAATTCATCATTCCGAGACCCAGCGCCATCGCGACGAACGAAACGAGCGCCGCGAAGCCAATGGACAAACCAAGCATGAGGTAGGTGTTTCGTAGAACACCATTGATTTCAACCGCTTGTTGCCCTGATACGTGTGCTAACCCGGTTAATGCCATGTTTTTGCTACCAGTTCCTCAGATTTGTTCTAGTCGGAATTATGTATCGTCTCAGTCGCTCAGGTGCGACCGAATGATTTGCGAATCGCTCATTTAGACAACCACAGATTTCTTCGAGTTCATCGAAGTGATCCCAACATCCTCAGCCTTAGTCAATACATAGTGTCGAATCCGACACATTTCAACACCGGTCGTTCGCCCCGACGCGGAAGCAACTCGGGCTGTCTTAAAGAGCCGGCTAATTCACGCACTTACTAAAGCGCGCGAATCCACAAACAGACCTCGTGAATACGGAATTGAAAAGACTTGGCTAGGACGAAATATCTCAGATACGACGTGTCTAATAGGACAAACAAAGCAGATAATGAAGCCCTTTCATAGCCTTTGATCGCATGAGCCGCCGATTCGCTTTTCCCGTTGCGTGCGCATTCGCCTTGACCTTGAGCGCGTGTTCGCAACTGTCGGAACAAGAGTGTCTCTACATGAGCTGGCACGCAAGAGGTGTGATGGACGGGGCCGAGGGTGCGCCGCCGAGCAAGATAAACGAATATCAGAATAACTGTGCCAAATATTCGGTGCAAGTCGACCAAAAAACCTATGAAGAAGGGCGACAAGAAGGCGCCAAGCGTTACTGCACTCGAGCGAATGGTTTCAATGCCGGCATGAACGGTGACCCATACCTGTATGCGTGCCCAGAAGGCGTCGAGCGGAACTTCCTAAGCGGCTATCAACCAGGTCGATTGATGTGGACCGCCATTAACAATCTCCAAAGTGCCGAATCGATAGTAAGCGCAAGCACGTATCGAATTCAGGGCATTGAAAACCAAATTGATCGCCTCTACGTCCAGCTTGACGATCCAAGCTTGACGGATAAAACACGGAGTGAAATCCAAAACCAAATTCGCTGGTTGCGACGAGACATCGAGAACGAAAGAGACAGGCGCAGAACCAACGAACTGAGGATCCCGGAGTTGGTGGATCGATGTAGAGACAGCAGAGAAAGGGTACAGTCGCTCGGCTTCGTTGTCGCTGATGTCTGCTATTGAGTATCGAGGACCAATCCAGTGAGATGGGCGTCCGCGGACAATCTTTCCTCCACCGATTCGTCCATCCGCAGAACGCAGGTTATGAACTCCGTTGAATAGGGGAAGAAACTCTTCCGACCGAATCAAATCGAGTTCCGCCACAAACGCTTCTTCTACCGCTCCTAAGGCAAGAAGATTCAATCAGAAACTCTGGTGTAAGTTCTGTCGCGAATCTTCGCGTATGTCCATCTATCAAGAGTTGGTTCACGGGCGCGTAGTACGATGGCAACGGTTTAATTGGAGAATATCGCAAGGACGAGAAGAACAGAACTCGTCAATGTTCATGTTGGATCACAACGCAAAAACTGAGAAGGAGACAACAGATGGTTTGGCAACCTGAAGTTGAGGAACTCGAACGCCGAAGAGCGTTTTCTGAGGAAATGGGCGGCGAAGCCGGTATCGCGGAACAGAGGCGACGAGGCAAGCTCACAGTTCGAGAACGTATCCGCCTCATCGCCGATAACAATGAGTTTAAGGAAATAGGGCAGCTTGCTGGCGCCGCGACCTACGAACAAAACAAGCTCGTACATGTTCGTCCTTCTAACATGGTCATTGGAACCGCCAAAATCGATGGACGCACTGCCGTCGTCACCGCAGGTGATTTCACCGTACGCGGCGGTTCAGCAGACGGATCCATCGGAAATAAAGGCGGCCACGCACAGACCATGGCTGCGGAATGGAAGCTCCCGTTTATCCGCTTGCTTGACGCAACTGGCGGTAGTGTTAAGACGTTCGAGCAAATCGGCCGCACCTACATCCCGACGAATCCGGTTACGCCGGGGATCGAAAAATTGCTGTGTGAAGTGCCCGTCGTCGGTGCAATCCTTGGCTCCGTAGCAGGACTGCCTGCCGTTGACGCATGCCTCGCTCACTTCAACGTGATGGTTAAAGGCATCAGTCAGTTGTTCCCAGGCGGACCTCCTGTGGTGAAAGCTGCGCTAGGGGTTGACATCTCAAAAGAAGAGCTAGGGGACGAACGTACGCAGGTATTTGAAAGCGGAGCGGTCGACAACCTGGCCGATACAGAGGAAGAAGCATTCGACATGATTCGGCAATTCCTCAGCTACCTACCTTCAAATGTATGGCAAATGCCGCCCCGCGGTGATACGAGTGACGATCCGAATCGACGCGACGAGGAATTGATCTCGATTATTCCTCGAGAAAAGCGCAGAACCTATAACCCTCGTCGGATTTTGAAAGCGGTCGTCGATCAAGATTCTTTCTTTGAAATCACACCTCACTATGGACGCTCGCGAATCGTCGGATTGGCGCGCATGCACGGTTATCCAGTTGGCGTGATGATCAACAACCCCAATCGTATTGGCGGTTCAATGGACGTTTCGGCAGGTGTCAAGGTCATCCGATTTCTCCAGCTTTGCGATACCTTCCACTTACCGATGTTGTACCTCGCCGATGAACCAGGCTTTATGGTCGGACCTGAACAGCAATCACTCGGCATCGTTCGGGCCGGCGCCAAAATGATTTGCGCGACTTTGCGGACCCGTATGCCGTGGATGACGGTGATCATTCGCCAGCTCTATGGTGTCGCAGGTCAATGCCACGACCGGCCAGGTGGTATGTTCAAACGCGTCGCCTGGCCATCAGGTCATTGGGGATCCATGCACATCGCCGGCGGCGTCTCCGCCGCCTACCGGCGCATCATTGCGGAGTCCGACAATCCCGAATCGAAGCAGCAAGAGATCGAAGAGAAGCTCGAAGCGCTCTCATCGCCGTTCAAGACGGCAGAAGCCTTCAACATAGAGGAAATCATCGATCCGCGAGAGACTCGACCGCTGATGTGCGAGTTCGTCGAGCTTGCCCAGGAGCATCTCAAGACACAACTCGGACCCAGCCCAACGCCCTATATGCCGTGACCGATCGTGGCAAACCGTAAACACATCTTCAGACAAGCACCTGAATCGCCATGCGTACGAATCCTGAACTAACTCTTGAGGAAAAGCAGACTCTATACGAAGACGGATTCATCGTTCTTCGGGACCTGGTACCTGAATCGCTTACATTCGAGGCACGACGAACCATTCACATGTTCGCCGGTAAGAACGGTCTTCGCCGCGCCTATCACGATATATCAACGTCATCTGTATTACCAGATCTGGTAAACGAGAGCATCCTCGGGGATGTATTGCGAAACACGATCGGACCCTACGATCCGCCGGAGCGAGGGTTCGCCGCCATCTTGTATCCAAACGAGAAGAGCGACACGCCTAATTACGGGTGGCACCCTCATTTGGACGGGCTCTGGTCGGGTCGGCTACCTGCGTCCGCAAATGAAATCGACGATCTAAGTAAGCCACGAACCGAACACTTCGGAGCTGGGGATGCGACGGTCATGGGCGCAAACATGACCCCCTTGTTCCAAGATCCCGATTGCACGCTCTCACTCGGAAGCTTCACGGCGTTTGTCGGAGTCGCATTGAACGATCAAACTCAATTTGGACGCGGCAATCTTTGTCTATTAAAAGGCGTCCATGAGGATGTAGAAGCCTTTTTTCGAATGCAACGGGACTCAGGCGGCGTAGTCGGACCAGAAGGCGAAGCATGGCCTCGACTAACGCGAAACGCGAACGGTGGTGTATCGATGACGCCCCTGCCACACCCAATCCGCGATCTTGCGCTCAGGAATTCGACTGAGTACAACGGCTATCGTTTCATAAACCCATCCCCAATCTTGCTAGATGTTGGAGATGTCGTGATCGCGCTCCATGCGTGTCCACACGGAGGGTCACGCAACGAATGGTCCGACCCGCGCATGAATGTGTACTTTCGAATCCGTCGAGATCGACAGTCGGGCGTTAAAGTGCTTGGCGACAGCGACCACCCGGATCGGGAATGGTTAGGCGGCTTTCACGAATATCCGGCGGGATACAACCCATGGAACGTCGCCATCGACAAGCTCTGCGACCATTGGAGTGAGTGGGATGGCATGCAGGAAGTCGTTGCAGCGAATCGCACACAGGCACAAGCGCCTGTTGCGTGAAGTGTCGATAATTTCCCCCGCACGGTGGCTACGTAGCTCAGCTGGTTAGAGCATAGCATTCATAATGCTAGGGTCGTTGGTTCAAGTCCAACCGTAGCTACCATTTGCACGAATGGTTGGACGTCAGCACTAAGGACGGGCGAGTTATGGTCCAAAAAATCGCTGCATTGTGGGCTCAGTTTCTTGGTTATTTAAAACCTATCGACGGTATCCCGCCGCTTCTAGCTCGACTTTATCTAACGCCAGTCATGTTACAAGCCGGATACACAAAACTTGCCGGTTTTGACAACACCGTCTCTTGGTTTGAAAGCATGGGGATGCCGCTACCCGTCCTAAGCGTCGCTTTAGTCGCGCTCTCCGAATTCGTTGGTGGCATTCTCCTATTCTTAGGTTGGCTCACGCGTTTGGTTTGCATCCCGCTCATGATCGCGATGCTAGTCGCTGCTTTCGCGGTGCACGGCGAGAACGGTTGGTTGACCCTATCGGATGGGAGCAGTTGGCTTGCTAACGAACGGGTAATGGAAGCGCAGGAGAAGAAGCGAGAAATCCGTCGGATAATGCGCGAGCACGGTGACTACCGATGGCTGACCAGCAACGGAAACATGACCATTCTTAACAATGGCATACAACTTGCGATCACCTATTTCTTATTCCTCCTTGTGTTGTTGTTTACCGGTGGCGGACGTTACACGAGCTTGGATTACTGGCTAGGTAACTGGCTAAATCCGCGTCTGAACCCTCGCTAATGGCATCAAACCAGAATAAAACCGTTCCGACGGAAGATAGCGTCGAACAATTCATCAATAGTGTCGACAACGAAACCAAGCGAAAAGACTCGCGGGAGATGCTCGACATGATGTCCGCTATCACCGGTTCACCACCCGTTCTCTGGGGATCATCGCTCATCGGTTTTGGGAGATACCACTACAAGTACGCAAGCGGTCGTGAAGGCGACTTTTTCCTCACCGGTTTCTCACCACGCAAACAAGCGCTAACGATCTACATCATGCCGGGATTCTCTGAGTACGAGTCGATCCTTGGCAAGCTTGGCAAGTACAAGACCGGAAAGTCATGCCTCTACGTGAAAAAACTAGACGAGATTGATCGCGACTTGCTCAGAGAGTTAATCACGAAGAGTGTCGCATACATGCGCGACAACTACGAAACACAATAACGCGCCTCAGTTCGACGCCATCGTCGCATCTCTATGGCAGTCAATGACCCGCTAGTCTTCATTCGCGAGCAATCGCGATCGATGTTTCCCGACGGTGTCGCGTCGGGTTCAGTTCTCATGTCCAACATCGCGTTCGGCGCTGCAGCGCTAGGTGCTGGTCACGTTGAAATATGTGATAACGGTGACTGGTGGTTCGCAGCGAGCGAGACGAATTGGTTACTGCGGGATCTTCCAGATGAGATGGAGGTCGTGGACTTGTTCAAGACCCGCGTAAAGTTTCCTAAACTCGGTCCGAACAGCTATCGACCAGAACTGTACGTCGGCGCATTCGCCGAAGACATTTACCTGGATCTAGATGGGCAGTATTTCGCGATCAAAGGCATGAACCCGACACCATATCCACACATTGATGTCGTACCGCCATGGTGCGCCTTTGTCCTAGGCTGTCGCGTTGTTCCAGAGGCTTAGACGTTAAAGAGAAAGTGCACGACGTCGCCATCTGCGATCTGATATTCCTTTCCTTCGGCACGCAGCGCCCCGGCACTTCGCGATGCAGTCTCACCGCCGTGCTCTATAAACTCGTCGTACCCTACAACCTCTGCACGTATGAAACCTCGCTCGAAGTCGGTATGGATCTTGCCGGCAGCTGCGGGAGCCATTGCGCCTATTGGGATCGTCCACGCCCGAACTTCCTCAGGACCCACCGTGAAGAAATGATGGAGGCCAAGTAGACGGTAGCCTGTGCGAATCACGCGTGCTAGTCCTGGCTCCTTTAGACCGACCATCGCGAGATATTCGTCACGTTCATGATCAGTCTCAAGCTGTGCGATTTCCGCTTCTAGCTTAGAACACACAATGACGAATTCGGCACCGTCTTGCTCCGAATAGTTGCGCACTTGATCCGCTAATTCGCCGCCTTCTAACGACAGTTCGTCCACATTAGCTACGTACATGACCGGTTTTGCGGTCAGGAACCGGTAGTCGTGAATCAGTTCTAACTCACGATCACTAAGTTCTATCGATCGAAGTGGTCGATTCTGGTCGAGTGTGCTGAGGATCACCTCAAGCACGGCATGTAGCTCCTTGTCCTCCTTCGATCCCGCTCGCGCAACCTTCCGGACTCTAGATTCTGTTCGCGAAGCCGTTTCCAAGTCCGCCAGCACCAATTCTGTATTGATCGTTTCAATATCAGTTAACGGCGAAACGCTGCCGGTCACGTGCCCGACGTTCGAATCCTCGAAGCATCGGACGACATGAGCAATCGCATCGGCTTCGCGAATGTGACTGAGAAATCGGTTCCCAAGTCCTTCCCCTTGGGACGCGCCTTCAACGAGCCCTGCGATGTCGACAAACGACATCGTACTTGGGATCGTTTTTTTCGGTTGTGCGATTTCGGTGAGTCGCCATATTCGATTGTCAGGTACCGGCACGACCCCAAGATTAGGTTCAACGGTGCAAAAGGGATAGTTTTCCGCACTGACAGAGGCTTTGGTCAACGCGTTGAACAAAGTTGATTTACCGACATTCGGCAAACCCACGATTCCGCATTTAAACCCCATGTCTAGCTGTCCTCGGTTTCCACAGAGTTTAGCTTTGTCATGGCTTTCTGCCAATCACCTGCAAACAACCACGCCAAGATTTCGTCACTCAAGTAGCTGCTCTCCAGCGCCTGCTCGCGCTCCTGTGCAGGCATTTTCACTTGCGTTAAGAACGCGACTAGATCGTTTGATGGTCCTGGATGACCCACACCTATGCGTAATCGACCGAAGTCTCGGTTTCCATCGATATGCTTGATGAGGCTTCGTAATCCATTGTGGCCACCGGGACCTCCACCGAATTTCAACCTGGTTTGTCCAACCTCGAAAGCAACATCGTCGTAGGCGACAAGCACCTCATCGGGGTCTATTCGGAAGTACCGTAGAAACGGTCCAATTGCTTCGCCGCTGAGGTTCATGTAAGTGGTCGGCACGAGAAAACGCACATCATGGTTTAAGAGCAACCCACGACCGATTTCCGCGCGTTTCGCACGATCATGTTTTAAAGATATATCGAATCGTGATGCGAGCATTCGAAGCCAGCTCGCACCGATATTGTGTCGAGTTAGCTGATAGGTGTCTCCGGGATTACCTAAACCAACCAACAACCGAATTGGGGTTGCCAAAACTGCCGTTTATTGGTCAGTCGCCTCTGTCGAGTCGGCTTCAGGCGTCTCGGCACCAGCCTCCTCACCTTCTTCACCTTCCGCGAGCTCGAGTTCGTCAGAAACTGCCTCTTCTTCCTCCTCGAGTTGAACGCGGACAATCGAAACAGCAACCACGGGTAAATCGCGGTCTGAGTCATCACCCGCTCCGAGCGCAGGAATGGATACGCCCTCAGGTAACGCGAGACCGGAAAGGTGAACCGCGTTACCGACATCGATATCAGCTAAATCCACCACAATGGCTTCAGGCAGATCTCTCGGAAGGCAACTGATCTCAACTTCAACCAGGTTGCGCGTGATTGTGCCGCCATTCATCCGAACGCCGATGCAGCTCTCCTCGTTAGTGAAACGAATCGGCACCGAAACCTGAATCTCCTGATCCTCTCGGATGCGCATGAAATCAATGTGCGTGATGTTTTCGGTCGCGGGATGGCGTTGCATGTCACGGACCACGACTTGCTCCGCGTTTCCATCCAACTTCAATTCGATGATTTGCGAAAGGAAGTTTTCATTCTGCATTGCTTTCAAGAGCACGCGCATTGGCAACGTGATATTCACGTTTTCCTGCCCCGCACCGTAGACAATGCCCGGTATCACGTCGTCGATGCGGCGTAACCGTCCAACGGCGCCCGTACCCACGGATTCACGGGTCGAAACCTCTAAAGTTAATTGCGTAGGCAATTCAAATCTCCTGAACCAATGTCGTGCGCTGTTACGCTAGGTTCGTGCTGAGTTGATGGGAAAATCAGACAAATAAGGCGCTGACGGACTCGCGTTCACAGACGCGGCGGATTGTCTCCGCAAGGGTACCGGCCATGCTGAGCTGGTGTATTTTCTCACATTGCTGTGCGTCCGGGCGTAACGGAATCGTGTCGGTGACCACCAAACTATCCAATTCCGACGAATTGATTCGATCAACCGCCGGTCCAGAAAGTACCGGGTGAGTGATGTAGGACACTACCTTGGTAGCGCCTCGTTCCTTCAATGCCACCGCTGCATTGCACAACGTTCCTGCCGTATCAACCATGTCGTCCACGATGATGCAAACGCGACCGTCGATATCACCAATGACATTCAAAACCTCGGATTCGTTTGGATTCTCACGGCGCTTGTCGATGATCGCGATCTCAGCATTGCCAATCCGTTTCGCGACAGCCCGAGCTCGCACCACGCCACCGATGTCGGGGCTGACAACCACTATTTGATCGCCGTAATCCTGTTGAATGGCATGAGGAATCAACACCGATGAGCCGTAAACGTTGTCGACTGGTACATCGTAGAAACCTTGAATCTGTTCAGCGTGCAGATCGACAGTAATCAGGCGATCGATT
>LXNI01000258.1_pt1 | contig 67119 bp, 54 predicted proteins | sample 809091 | NCBI WGS metagenome assembly LXNI01 (sample SAMN04870527, study PRJNA318959) | sponge metagenome | biome: 01000161; feature: marine sponge reef; material: water | host: Sarcotragus foetidus | place: Greece: Milos, Mediterranean Sea | collected 2013-05-29 | depth 5-7 m
GTGAAGCGGAATCCGCGCCCGTACACGGTGGTGATCCAGTCGGCGCTGCCGCCGTCGGCGAGGACCTTCCGCGCTCCGCTGACCGTGCGGTTGACCGCCGACCGCGACACGTGGTCGCCCTGCCAGATGTTCTGGAGCAACTCTTCCTTGGGCACCACCCGGTCCCGGTTCGCGACCAGGAAGGCCAGCAGTTCGAACACCTTGGGCTGAAGCCGCCTCGGCTGTCCGGCCACTTCGAGGCCGTACTGCTCGGGCTTCAGCACGAAGGGACCGAAGTAGTAGATCACCGGAGGATCGTAGCCGACGGAACCGCGGCGCCGGTGCGGCTCCGGTAGATGCGGCGAGTCGGGTCACGTCTTGCGAACGATCGGCTCACGCTTCCGGCGCCCGCGACGCGGTTGGTCGCTTTCCGCGAAGGACCGGCTCAAGCAATCGCCGGCCATCGGCTCGTAGTCTCTTCTCGTCCGAAACGAACTGCACGCGCCTGCCGCGCCGCATACTCGCAATTCCCCGCAAGGAGACCACCCATGAACGAGCGCACGTCAGTAGGGACAGCAGTGGTAGCGAAGAGTCCGCAGCTTTGCCATGCCCTGATCCTGGCAGCCGTCTTCCTGCTTGCTCTGGCGTCCCAGGCGTCCGCGCAACAGCTATTCACCTGGGTTGACGCGGCAGGGCCCGGAACGGTCCGGTCCGCTTCCGGGATGGGGCCGCAGGTCCACGCGCCGCGCAGCATCAAGCTGGACGCGGCGTTGCTGTCTGAGGCTCCCAAGCGGCTGGTGCTGCCGTCCGATGACGGCTTCGACGTGCTGGAGCTTCGGCACTTCGAGGACCGTGGTGACGGCGACCTGCACTGGTCGGGCACTTCCAACGGATCGGAGTGGGAGACTTCGATTTTCACCGTTCACAGCGGCGGCTGGCTGATCGGCTCGTTCGAGTCCTCGGACGGGCACCGCTACACGGTGCAGGCCAGCCCTACCGGCGTCGGCCGCGTCGTTCACGAACAGTCCACCGGGCCGGACGGACATGACTGGTGCGGCGACTATTCGGCTCGCTCTCCGGTGTCCGCTACGGCTCCGTCGGCTCCGTCGGTTGCTCCCGACACTCCGTTTGCGGTCGCCCAGGGGGCGCGGAGAAAGCACCTGGACCACTTGATCGACATTGTGTTTCTGGTTACCCCGCACGCCGAGTTCGTAGTTTGGGATACGCGGCTTGACCAGGACCAGACAAGCGACGAGGCGCTGACGGAGCAGATCGTGGAGGTGACCGACTTCGCCAACATGGTGCTGAGAAACAGCAAGACGAAGACTCGTTTCCGCTACGTTGGCCACGAACTCGACCCGTTTGGGCAGTGGGTGAATGAAGACGGCCCCGTCTTCGCGGACACCGAAGCGGGCGGGAAGCTACCGATCTCCAATCTCGATTCCCCCAACTCCTTCGACTATCTTGGTTTCGCCACCGAGAACATGAACGCTCTCCACGCGGTGCGCCGGGAGTACGACGCCGACTTCGTTCACCTGCTCACCTACAACTGGCGCAGCCTCCTTTACGGAATCTGCGGCGAGGCAAACATCTTCCTGTCCTACGAGTCGGAAGCCACGTTCGCGCCGCACGCCTTCGGCACCACGGACATTCTGTGCGCCGACGCCAAGCTCTACGGGCGTAGCACGTTGAAGTGGACCTTCATCCATGAGATGGGCCACAACCTGGGGCTCAACCACTCGCGGAACTTGGCGCACAACCTCTCGCAGCGCGAGCTCGACGACTTGAGCCCCGACATGCGACAGGCGTTCGCTGACGTCCAAGGCCACGAACTTCCCACGGTCTCGTTGGCCCGGACTGAATACGGATACGGCGCGCTGATCAACCATCGCCACCTGAAGAAACAGAGTCACCTTCCGCTTGGGGAGGGCACATGGTGGCCGCGAAAGGTCGACTTGGAGTACGGCGCGTTCGCCGACTTCTTCTGCTCGATCGACCCGCAGCCGGGGTGCTTCTACGCCGACGGCACGCCCAAGCCCACGGAGGACGAGACCGGCGGCGTGACCATCATGGCCTACGATCCGGACGGCGGCGACGGCGACAGGTGGAAGCGCGTTCCGTACTTCTCGAACCCGCAGACGACCCTGGGAGTGGGCGAGTACGGAATGGCGTCCGCGGACAGTGACGCGGAGTGGAAGCTGGGGCATCGGAAGTGGCACAACGCCGCCGAGGCGCTGGACGAGGCGTCCTTCCACCTGTCCCGGCTGTCTGAGCACCAGTTCCAGGTATCTCGCGCTCCCAGTCACCTTCGCGTGGAAAGAGTCGAGCACCTCGAGGACCCGACCGGCGTCACGGACGGAAAGATGCGGTTCATTCTCTCCTGGGAGGATCACTCGGACGACGAGTACGCCTTCTGGATCCAGGCATCGACGCTTTCGTGGGGAGAGAAGTTCTATCCCGACGGGACGGTAGAGGAAGATTTCGTCATGTCCACCAGCCTCCCCATTCACGAAGCCGCCTACATGAACTGGGGGCCTACCACGGGCCGCAGGCTGGAGGCGGTTGACTGGAACTACGTTCCCAACCCGCTTGTGATCCGCGTAGGCTCGGTCAACGACGGAGGGCCGACGTGGGTTGGCAGTCCTCTCGAAATAGATGGGCTTGGACGCCCGGACGAGCCAGTGCTGGAGTTGGTGGAGATCAAGGGAAGGGATGCGCTATTCTCGGTCAGCCTCGACGAAGGGCAATACGTCTCCACCGATATCGGAGTCCAGCCCTGCCCGTGTGACGGTGTGCTTGAACTGATGCCGTTCGATGCAGAAACCGGGCTTGCCGTCTATCCGATCAAGCGGGGTGCCGAACACGAAGCTGTCGCCGTGGTGTTGAGTGAGTACAGCGCGGCGCGGATCGAATCGAACGTTCTGGGATTCACTGCTCCAGACAAGGGAGCCGGAGGACGCCCGGCAACGCCGGGTTTCAAGAGCTTTAGCGCGAACCCGGCCAAGATGCGGGTGGCACTGAAGTTCGATAACGTTTCGGCTAACACCGAGACACTCCGCTTACGTGTGCGTGATACGACGAGCCTCGAAGAACGTTGGTTCTACTCGCTGGCCGGAGACATCAACATGAAGTCTGGCCAGTTCGACTACGAAGAGGGCCGGAGCTACGAAATCGAGCTGTATGCCACGAACGGCGCTGGCATCAAGAAGTCGAGTCCAGCGGTTGTCTCACCGTGATCCCGAACGGAATGATGCCCCCGCCGCCGGGTTCGGAGGCGGGGGCATACGTCCTCGTTCACTACGACGGAGAAGGGAAGCCGCGCTCGAAGGAGGCTGTTGACGCAGTGCGGCGGCTGCCCGGCAGTGCCGCGGTTGAGGATGCCCTGGGGCTGATGGAGCGGGCGGTGCCGGCCATCGTCAGGCGGGTAGAGGAGCGTGAAGCGCGGACAGCCAGGGAGAGACGACCATGACCGACGAGCGGGTGTGGCTCGCGCCATCGGGGAAGATAACGGCCGTCGTGATCCTCGGGCGGAAGTACATCGAGTGGGAGGCCGACCCGAGGGACATCGGGACACCGAAGCGCTGGAGCATCTGCACATCCTCGTCCAGTTCCGACCACGCGACGCCGTGACCGGCGTACCGTCCGGGTAGGTGGAACTGCTGAAGAACCCGACTTTGATCGAGCGAACGCCCGTTCCACCTGGCGTTGACCGCGCGGCGCGCGCAGGTCAGTCAGCCCGCCGGTCCGCCGCACCCCTCAGCCCCGCCACGACCTCCTCGAACCGCGGATCCTCCCGCAGCGCCGCCAGGTCGGCATCGTTCTCGATCCAGCTCAGGTGCGGGTAACCATGCCTCACTGCCGATTCCAGGTACCGGAGCCCGGCATCCGCATCGCCGCACACGGACGCCACGCAGGCGAGGTTGTACAGCGCCACGGCATCCTGGGGATCCAGGGCCTCCGCCCGGGCGGCCCACTTGAGGGCCTCGTCGGCCCGACCGGCTCGGGCGTGTGCGACCGCGCCCAGGTAGATCGCCCTCTGGTCGTCGGGGTAGCGCAGCAGGCGCCTTCTCACTCTGGCCATGGCGAGTTCCTGGAGCCGAGTCGCTTCGGTCTTCCGGCCGAGCGTCGACAGAGCCGAGGCGCAGATGGAGCAGGGGGCGTAAGCCGTCGGATCGGCCTCGATGGCCCGGAAGAAGAACGTGACCGCCTCCTCCATCTGACCCTGAGCGAAGCGGTGCCGGGCGAAGTTGTGATTCGCCTCGAAGCTCAGCGGGTCGAGCTCCAGGGCGCGCCGGAAGTGGACTTCGGCCTCCTCCAGCCGGCCGTTCGTGCTGAGGGTCATCGCTCTCGCCGAGTGCGCCTCCGCGACTTCCGGCGCCAGCTCCAGGGCTCGCGAACTCGACTCGTCGGCGAGCCTCAGGTTCTCCTCGCTCGGCTCGTGGAACAGGTAGAGGCAGGCGGAGCAGTGAGCGGACGCAGCGTGGGCCAGGGCGTACTCGGAATCGAGCTGGATCGCCTCCGCGAACAGCCGCCGCGCCTCGTAGTAGGTCCTCTTGCGCGCCTGGTGGTAGAGACTGCGCCCCCGCAGGTAGAGGTCGTAGGCCCTGCTCGACGCCGTGCGCCTCGCCTCGTGCGGGGGCGCGTCCGGCGCCAGGTGGAGTTCCAGGGTCTCGGCGATCAGACTCGCCGTCTGGTCCTGCAGCGCGAAGATTTGCTGCGAATGCCGCTGCCACTGCTCGGACCAGACCTGGATTCCGGTGCGGGCGTCGGTCACCTCGACGCCGATGCGGAGTTCGTCGCCCTCCTTGCGGACCGTACCCTCCAGCACCAGGTCGGCGCCGATCTGGCGTCCGACCTCTCGCGGGTCGGCGAGCGCGTCGTACTGGAAGGAAACACCGCGGGCCGTGACCCGCAGGCCGACGACGTGCGCGAGCCGGTGGAGGATCTCCTCGGCCATCCCTTCGCAGAGGTGCGCCTGATCCCGCTGCGGGCTCCGGTCGGCGAACGGCAGGACGGCGATGGAGAGCCCCCGCTCTTCCTCCGGCGGCCGTGGCACGGCGACCGAGGGGTCGCCTTCCGGCGCGGCCAGGTCCTCGATCACCGGGCCGGTGAAGCGGAATCCGCGCCCGTACACGGTGGTGATCCAGTCGGCGCTGCCGCCGGCGGCGAGGACCTTTCGCGCCTCGCTGACGGCGCGGCTGATCGCCGCGTCCGACACGAAGGCGTCTTGCCAGATGTTCCGGAGCAGTTCTTCCTTGGACACCACCCGGTCCCGGTTCGCGACCAGGAAGGTCAGCAGTTCGAACACCTTGGGCTGAAGCTGCCGGGGCTGTCCGGCCACCTCGAGGCCGTACTGCTCGGGCTTCAGCACGAAGGGACCGAAGTAGTAGATCACCGACGGATCCTAGCGGACGGGCTCACGTTCCGGTTGCTTAGCGCTTCGAGTCCGATCAACTTCGGCTCCGGGTTGGATCAAGCTATCGGGTACGCCGGCCCATAGCCTTGTCCAAGCCGTTTGAAGTGTGCCCGGCAACCGGGGGTCGGACGACCTCCGGTGCAGGCAGCTTCGAGATCGCGAAGGCCAGGAACCGGAAGGGAGCGAAGGACATGTTCAACCAGATGAGAACGCGAGACGCGCGGGCGGTGGGCTGGGCCATGATGCTGGCCGTGCTGCTGCTGGCAGCGGCGCCGGCCGCCGGCCAGGGTCCCACCGGCCAGGTGCTCGGCCACGTGACGGACAGCGAGGGGGCTGCCGTCTCCGGAGCGACGGTCATCCTGCAGTCGCGGGAGATCGAGGAACCGCTCGTTGTCACCACCGACGCCGACGGGTTCTACAACGCGACGAACGTGCGCCCCGCGACCTACCAGGTCTCGGTGGAGGCCACGGGCTATGCCGGCGCCCCCGCGTCGCTGGCGGTGCGAGTCGGCAGCATTCGGCGCGTGAACTTCGAACTCGCGGCCGCCGAGGAAGTGAGCGAGGAGATCACCGTCGTCTCCGAGCGGCCGCAGATCGAGTCGGTCGATTCCCGGGTGAACAAGTACATCTCCTTCGAGGAGATCCAGAGCCTGCCGTTGCCGAACCGGAGCTTCCTGGACGTGCTGAAGATCCTCCCAGGGGTCCACGGGGGGCTTGCGGTCGGCGGGCTCGAGAACAGCGCCCCCAACAACAGCTTCAGCGTTCACGGGGCGCGCATGAACCAGAACCAGTTCCTGATCGACGGCGTGGCCAACAACGACCTGAGCGACCTGAACTACGACGACCTGGCCACGTCCGAGACCCGGGCCGGTCCCCGGAGTTCCGGCGGCGCCGGCCAGAGGGGATCGACCTTCTCGACGGGAACGGCGCTGCAGACCTACAACCTGGACGCCATCCAGGAGGTTCAGGTGTCGACCTCGATGTTCTCGGCCGAGTACGGCAACGCGTCCGGAGCCGTGATCAACATCATCACCCGCTCCGGCGCCGACCAGTACAACGCCTCGGCGACGGTTCAGCAACAGCACGACGGCGTGGTGGAACCGGGGTTCACCGGGGCGTCGGCGGACGACGCGGAACAGTTGGAGGGCCAGGACTTCACAATCAGGCAGGGCTCGCTGACCCTGGGGGGCCCCATCAACCGGGGCACGACCCACTTCTTCACCAGCTACGAGCACGACGACCAGGAAATGGGTTACGACTACAACCAGAGTCATGTCTTCACGCGCGCCGTGCCGGTCGAGTTGGGGCTGACCGCCAACGTCACCAACCGCGACCGCCTGACCGGCAAGCTGACCCACCAGTTCTCGGATTCGAACGACCTGACGGTGTCGGGGAACTGGGTCAGCGAGCAGGCCGCCGTCGGGCACTCGCTCTTCCGCTCTCGCCAGCAAGACATAGAGCATCAGGATCATGCCAACGACTCCCTGGGCCTGTCCGTGCGCCATGTCGCTGCCGTGGGATCGGACATGACGCTTGAATCGGTGCTGGGGCAGATTCAGGCCGACCGGAGCATGGAGTCCTCCGCGGATCCGTTGCGGAGACTGCGTCTTTTCCGGCGAGACGGCGAGGTCATTTTTCACCTCGAGGGCGGCATCGGCCCCGAAGTCGACAACACGCTCGAGAGCTTCCAGTGGAAGGAACGCCTGTCCTGGCTCCGTGGGGATCATTCCTTGCGCGCCGGCGCCGGCGTGGAGCGCTTCGGTCAGCGTACCGAGCAGCCGGCGTGGCGCAACTGGGGCTATGGGTTTGTCGACGACTTCTCCGTCCCTCCGGCCAGTGGCGTGTACCAGTTCGCGACCGACATCGACGCCTCGGTCACGAACACTCATCTCTTCATCCAGGACGACTGGTTCGTGAACGACCGCTGGACGTTCAATCTGGGCGGGCGCTATGACCGGAACAACCTTGTCGACGACCAGACCGTCGAGGCGCGGCTGGGCGCTGCCGTCGATGTCGGGAGGAACGGCCGTTCCGTCCTCCGCTTCGGCGCCGGGCTCTATCACGATCGGACGAACCTGATCGGCCATACGGGGGCTGACCGGCCGCCGCTCCTCTTCAACGTGCCGATCGATCCCGTGACTCTCGAAATGGACCCGACGAGACCGGGCTCGCAACCTGGCGAGGTTGTCGTCGACCCGAACCTCCACCTACCCGAGATCGTCAAGTGGAACGTGGGCTACGAGCGCGAGCTCGGTGAGCGCAATACGTTGAGCATCCACGTCTTCGGCTCCGACAGCGATGGCCTCTTCTTTACGGACTTCCAGAACAGGGAGTCGTTCGAGCACGACGGCGCCCGGCCCGATCCCACCAGGGGGCTGATCCGCATCTACAGCAACACGGGCTACAGCGAGGTCCTCGATGTCGAGGTCGAGTTCAAGCGCCGCTTTGCCAACGGCTCCCTGGTGCATGTGAGCTACACGAATCAGGACGCCTTCGGCAGTTCGTACTTCGACTTGATCTCAGGCAACTCCACCCTCAATCGGGCAGCTCGCCTGGAGTCGGACAACCCGCCCGCTCAGTTCGTAGGGCCGCTCAACACCGAGGTGGAGCACAGCTACAAGCTCTCGGCGGTAGGGAACCTGCCTTGGGGGCTCCAACTGTCTGGTTTCCTGGACTACCGGTCCGGCACTCCCTTCACCGCCCGGGACGGAACGTTCATGCGATCACCTGGGGGCTTCGCCGTCTATCCGTCGGTTCTCTTCGAGGGCTTCAACAGCAGGAACGCGCCGGACTACTTCTCGGCCGACGTGCGTCTGGCCAAGAACTTCACGATCGGGGACCGGCACGGCCTTCTCGTCTTCCTCGATGTCTTCAACGCCACCGACAGGACGAACGCGATCGAGATGGACGGTCTGCGCCGCTACAACAACAGCGGACCTGTCGGCGGCCCCGGCACGATAACTCGCGATGACTTTCCACGAATCCGGACGCGCGGACCGCAGCGTTCGGCCCAGTTCGGGATCCGGTGGTCGATGTAGGGGGCGTGACGTGAGGCCGAGGTCATCCGCGGGTCGGCTAGGTCCGCTGCTGGATTACCTGGGCTCGCTTGACGGCCGCGCCGACCTGGAGCTCCTAAGCGGTCTGCTGGGCGACATCGCGGTGACGCGCGCCGATCTCGGCGCCGCCTGCCGCTTCGGCGAGGACAAGTACCAGCGGAACCGGATCGCCGAGTCGGACTGGTACGAACTCGTCTGCCTGTGCTGGTCCAGCGGCCAGCGGACCCCGATCCACGACCACCGGGGTTCGAGCTGCGCCTTCCGCGTCGTCGAAGGCGTGGCGACCGAGACCGAGTTCGAGCCGACGGCATCCGGCCTCATCTGCCCCTGCGGCCGCCGTGAGCACGGGGCCGGCCGCGTCTGCGCGTCGGAAGAGGACGACTGCCACCAGGTCGCGAACACGCAGCCGTCCGGCCAGGACCTGATCACGCTCCACATCTACTCGCCGCCGCTGCGGCAGTTCAACGTGTACTCGCTGGACACGCCGACCGCGTCCGATCAGCGACGTTCCGGGGCGATTGCGTCGTCAGGTTGAGGCCGCGCCCGAACTCAGTTGGTCGCCCTGTCAAGGAGCGACATGGTTGACCCCCAAGCTCTCGGGATGACGGGTGAATGATGTCGCGAATCCAGACATGCAGTCCTCAAGTGCTCGCAGTGCAGCCTGCAGCCGCTGGATCGCCCAGTTGCACGCCCACGGGTTGTTGGGGAAGTTGCTGCAATGCTGGTCCACCGCTGCCTGGGCGGCTTCGACTTCGTCCTCTTCGGCATCGCAGTCTTTCACCAAGACTCCGTTCTCGCACTTGTAGCCCTCGGGTGCCGGATCGTTGCTGTTGCACGATTCGCCTTGTTGAACCAGCAAGACGATAGGCGGACCGGAAGCGGCCCGATACGAGAGTGGCGCAAGCTGAGTGCCTCGTTGCTCCTTGCGCTGTCGGTTCTTGAGCATCTTCTCGTTGTGAGCCTCAACTTCTTCCCGCCAGGCTTCCCACCTCTCTACCTCAGCCTTGGCGGCTTGGAAGATCGCGTGGACCAATTCGTCGGGCGCGTCATCGATCAGCGCCTGCAAGTCGTCTCGCGCTTGCCACACGTCGAGTTTCGACGGTAACTCGAAGTCCTTGAACTCTTCGAGGGTCTCTGCTGCTTCTCTGAGCAACTGCTGTGCAGGCTTCGACGGTTCCGCTGTCTGCGTCTCCTCTGGTTCCAGTTGCGCAGTCGCGGGCATGGCGAACGCCAGAAACGCTACGGTGATCAGGACGAGAACTTCCTTGTGCACCAAGTGTCTGCCAGGCATGTCGGTACTCCTTGTTTCTCGGTGCACCGGGAGAGAGGCGCGTTTCGCTTGACGAGACAATTGCTCCCGGTGAACCGGTGTGGACTCTGCGGCTAGGGCAACACGCCCACGCCCAAGAACAGGCTAGCTAGGAACTGCTCGGAGAAGCGGCCACTTCTTGGCGAGTTTCGGCCAGATCCGGGCAAGACCGGCCAGATCCGGACACGGAGCGTGAGCTTGACCCGGTTTCGTGATGTTTCGTACCGCGAAGCGTGTACTCTCTGGACACGCCGACCGGTTCGGATTCAGCGGTGGTCCGGCTGCTGCCGGGTAGGGTTGGGGGCTCCAGCCTGTCGTCGCAAACCCTGAAGGGGAAACCCCGACATGCGATTCAAACAGTGGTTCGGACTGGCCGCGATAGCGGCGAGCACGCTGGCATGCAGCGCCGAGCCGGCGCCGCAACTGCGCGTCGTCTACGCCGGCGATGCCGGCACGCCGCACGCGGAGGGCTACCACGCGCTGCTGGCCGAACACTTCGACGTGCGGAGCATCGCCCGCAACGACCTGGCGAAGGCCGACCTCAGCGAAGCCGACGTCCTGATAGTCGACGGGCAAACGATCGACCGGTCGGAAGAGCGGATCCAGACGATCCCGGGAGTCGAGGGAGTCGATCTGGAGACCCTGTCGATGCCCACCGTCCTGATCGGCGGCCAGGGCGCTCGCATCTCGGACGACCTGAACCTGCTGCTCGGCTGGCGCTACGGGTGACTGTGTTTGTTCTCCAGGGCTGTCGTGCCACAGTCCACGTCCGATCCGACCTCTGGCCATCCGATCTTCCACGGACCTCTAAAGGTCGAGCTGGAGCTCGAGGAGGTGCCGACCCCGCCCAAGTACAAGTACTACGAACTGACGGACGATGTCCCGGACACGATGACCACGGTCAAGATCCTCAAGAAGGAATGGGACACCCTGAACCTCCCCGTCGGCGAGCGGCCGGACAAGAGCGAAGCGGGCGTGGTGACGACCGGCGACGGTTTCCTCGATTCGCCCGACACCGAGTGGATCGCCGGCGGCACGCACCTGAAGGGTCCGGACTACTTCGCCATCGGCCGTCAGGGGCGGCTGCTGCAGTGGGGGTTCTACGGCACGGTGGACGAGATGACCGAGACCGGCCAGCGGCTGTTGATCAATGCCGTCCACTACATCCACGGCTTCGGGGATCATCCGATCCTGGCGACTCGCGAGGCCAGTCCCCGCGAGGCGCTGGCGACCAGCCTCGCCCTCCTCGACAACTACGCGACCGAGGAGATGAAGGAGTACTACGACACGCCGGAGAAGGTGAAGGAAGCCCAGGAACGGGTTCTTGAGCGCAGTTTCGGCGAAACGGTCCCGCCGGAAGCCAGCGGCGCCCGGGAGGAGCGGCAGGCCTGGTACGAGGAGAACGAGCCGTATCTCTACTGGGACGGCGGGCGGATCGGCAGCGAGTACGACGGCAAGGCCTACTTCCGGCTGGAGGGGAAGTACCGGATCGACGAAGACGCCAGGGCGCTCGGGATCGCGAACAACGACCCGGCCCTGCTCGAACGCGCGGTCGCCGACCTGCGTGAAGGCGTCGAGCCCGAGCGGGCCGAGCGGTTGCTGGCCCGCTACGCCGGCGTGAGCCACGACTCCGCGGACGACTGGCAGAGCTGGCTCGACGAGACCGAAGGCTCGCTGTTCGCCTCCGACTGGGCCGGCTACCGCTTCCGGGCTGCCCAGGGCCCCGGAGGGTCGGACCTGCTCAGTTCCTCCCGGTTCGCGGCGGACGGCGACGAACTGGACGATCTCTCCGTGACCGTGAGTCCCGCGGTCGAGGTGACGATGCGGGCGACGACCGACGGCGAGACGACCTTGGCCGTCCTCGACTTCAAGCTCGAACCCGGCTTCTGGATCTACGCTCCCGGTTCCGACGCGGAGTTCAAGTTCGGCGTCCGTGCCCCATCCGGCTTCGCCTACCAGGTCGCCGCCGACCCCGTGCTGCCCGAAGCCGACGGCGAGGGCCGGATCCACGGCGACTTCCGCGTCGAGGTGCCGCTCGAGGGTGCGGGCGACGTGGCGACGGTCCTGGTCGACTACCAGGCCTGCGACGAGACGCTCTGCCACTACCCGGTGACCGATGCCCGGCTGATGAGCAGGGTCGAGACGTAGGAGTCGACCACAATCCGCTCCCCCACTGGGTGCGCCGACGTGTCATCCGTGCGTCCGATGACGGACGCACGGACTGTTTCGCGGGTGGCGCGAAGTCGCGCCACCCGGGTTCCCGTCGGCATCCGGCCTACGATGGCGATCTGTCGCCGACCGTGACGGGCTTGTGCCGGTAGCGCTTGGGAGGCGACAACTCGATCCCGTGCTTCGGACCGAAGTGCCTCTCGAACACCTCCGAGGGCTTGAGGTGCCGTTCCACGCTCTCCCGCTTCTCGCGGATCAGGCGGCAAACGTACTCTTCCATCGAGAGGCCGGCGCGGCTTGCTTCGCGACTCAGCCAGGCCCTGTCTGCCGGGCAGAGGTCCCGGACGGTGATGACGGAACTCATCGGAGCGGCCTTTCAGTCGGATAGGGCGCGCGTGTGCGACGCAGACAGCATGCTAGCGCCGTTTGCTGGCAGCGGCGGCCATGACGGTGTACCGCTGCACCATCCCGTCCGGCGGACCGCCGATCACCCGGTGATAGCCTCGCTTCGTCTGCGAGCGACCGTAGTCCATCTCCACTTCTGAGGGAGGATCGGATCCTCCGTTGTGGCAGCGGGAGCATGAACGGACGGGAGTTCATTAAACGGGCCAGGCGCTATGCGCGGAGGACGGAGCAGGACTTCCGTTTAGACACCCGCAGAGGGAAGGGAAGCCACGCGGTGCTCTATCTGGGCAACCGATGGACGACCGTTCCGCAGAAGGAGATCGGCCGAGGACTGCTGGCATCCATGTTGAGAGATCTGAATGTCGACAGAGGAGACTTCTGACCGATGCGCTATGCCTATCCATGTGTTCTCAACCCGGAGGAAGATGGCGGCTTTTTCGTCGTCTTTCCCGACGTTCCGGGAGCGCTGACGTGTGGCGACGACCGGGCTGAAGCCCTGGAAATGGCAGCGGACGCCCTGGTAGCCATACTCGCTACTCACGTCCACAACGGTGAGGACCTTCCGCCCCCAAGCTCCGTCGTGGAGGGTCAGGAAGTCGTGGCCGTTCCACCCGTTCCCGCCGCAAAACTGGCGCTCTATTCGGCGATGCGGGAACAAGGCCTTACCGAGGCGTCCCTGGCCAAGCAGCTCGGGTTGGACGAGGCCTCCCTCGGTAGGCTGCTCGATCCGGACCGCTACTCCCATATCAGCAGAGTCACGAACGCCCTTCGAGCCGTCGGGCGCAGTCTCGTCGTCGAAGACCGGGTGGCCTAGCGCCTGCACGAGCGGAGGCGCCGGAACTCGGCGCACCGTACAGGCATGCCGGCCGCGTAGAGTCAGGTTGCCTGCAATGATCACGAGACGCGGCTTCCTTTCCAGCGCCGGGATCGCGGCGGCCGGCCTGACCGCCGGCCTGACCGCCGCGCGCCAGGCGGGGGCCGCGTTGGCTCAACATTCCGAGGGGTCGAAGATGAAGATCACCGAACTCGAGACGATCCTGATCGACAACATCGACCCGCCGATCGGGCACCGGAAGTGGCTGTTCATCCAGCTCAGGACGGACGAAGGTCTGGTCGGTCTGGGAGAGCGGGTCTCCGGCGGTGCAACCAACCTCAAGCCGCAGATCGAGCTGCTCAACGACCTGTTCGATCGCTTCGTCGTCGGCCAGAGCCCCTTCGACGTGGAGAAGATCTGGCAGCGGATGAAGACGACTCTCCACGACTACAGCCATCCCGGGCTGTACGGTGTGCCGGCGTTCTCGGCGATCGAGATGGCCTGCTGGGACCTGATCGGCAAGGCGACGAACCAGCCGGTCTACAACCTGCTCGGAGGCAGGTACCACGACAAGCTCCGCGCCTACGCGTACCTGAACAGCTCCGGGATCTGGGAGAACCCCGCCCTCGCCGGCGAGCGTGCCCAGGAACTGGTCGACCGCGGGATCACCTGCTGCAAGCTCGATCCGTTCTCGCCGATCACCGGTCCGCCGCGGGACTACTCGCTGAAGACGATCCGCCACGTGGCGACGATCTTCCGCGCCATGCGGGACGCGGTCGGCGACGAGCTGGAGATCGGCATCGGCACCCACGGGCAGTTCTCGACCGCCGTGGCGATTCGGGTCGCGGACATCCTCGAGGAGTTCGACCCGTTCTTCTTCGAGGAGCCGGTGCCGCCCGAGAACGTCGACGAGATGGCTCGCGTCGCGGCGCACACCAGCATTCCCATCGCGACCGGCGAGCGGTTGGTCAACATGTTCGAGTTCGCGGAAGTGCTTGAGAAACAGGCTGCCCAGATCATCCAGCTCGACGTCGGCCAGTGCGGCGGCCTCCTGGTGGCGAAGAAGATCGCCGGCATGGCCGAGACGCGCTACGCGATGATCGCGCCGCACATGTACTGCGGCCCGGTCGCGGCGTCGGCGGCGGTGCAGCTCGATACCTGCTCGCCGAACTTCCTGATCCAGGAGTTCAACACGAACGCCCTGCACAGCGACATCCTCGTGGAGCCGATCAAGTTCGAGAACGGGTTCATCGAACCGCCGACGGGGCCCGGTCTGGGCGTGGAACTCGACATGGCGGTCGTCGAGAGGCATCGAGCCGCTTGAGCCAGGAACTCACGCTGGCGATTCTCGCCGCCGGCCGCTCGGCGAGATTCGGGCGCCCGAAGACGCTCGAACCGGTCGGTCCAAGCGGCGAGGTGCTCTTCGAGTACGCGGTCTGCGACGCGATCCGCGCGGGCTGCGGGAAGGTCGTGTTCGTGACCTCGGCGGACCGGACGGAACAGATCATGAGTCGGGCCGCGGAGCATGCCGGCCGGGCTGTTCCCGTCGACTTCGTGGCCCAGGATTTGGACGACTTGCCCGACGGTGCGGCGGCGCCAGTGGGGAGGGCCAAACCGTGGGGCACCGGCCATGCCGTGTTCGCGCTGCGGCAGAAGATCGAGGGACCGTTCCTGGTCGTCAACGCGGACGACTTCTACGGTCCGAGGGCGATCGAGTCGTTCGGCCGGCGTGCCGCTGACGGGCTGGAGGCGGGCGACGATTCGCACTTCCTCGGCGCCTACGAACTCCACCGCACCGGCGTTTCCCGTACCAGCGGCGTCAACCGGGGGATCGTGGCCGCCGGCACGGACGAGACCCTGGCAGGGATCGACGAGATCTACGACGTCCGGGAGACGGATGCGGGCCTCGTCGGCCGCGATGGCGGGGGAGACGTTCGGAACCTGGCGCGCGAAACCCTGTGCTCGATGAACCTCTGGGCCTTCCAGCCCTCGATCTTCGGGCTCCTCGAAGCCGCGTTCGCGGACTTCCATGCGCACCTCGAGGATCCCCTGCAGGACGAGTTCCTGCTCAGCGAGGTGGTCGGTCACCTGATCGGCCAGGGCTCCGCGCGCGTCAGGCTCCTGCCAATGACCCAGAGCACCGCCGGACTGACCTACCCCGGCGACCTGCCCCCAGTCGCTTCCACGCTGCACCAGTGCGCTGAAGCCGGCGACTACCCGGCCGACCTCGGCGACTGGTTTGGCGAACGATCGTCCCGGAGACCTGCTTGAGGCTCAACGGTCTCGACTGGACCGTCCTCGCTGCCTACGGCGCGCTCGCCCTTGCCGTCGGCCTCGTCTTCGCCCAGCGCGCGGGCTCCGGCACGGGCCAGTTCTTCCTCGCCGGTCGCAACCTGCCGTGGTGGCTGCTTGGCACATCGATGGTCGCCACGACGTTCTCGACCGACACGCCGAACCTGGTGACCGACCTGGTGCGGAACGGCGGCGTCTCCGGCAACTGGATGTGGTGGGCGTTCCTGATCACCGGCATGTGCACGACGTTCTTCTACGCGAAGCTCTGGCGGCGGTCGGGGGTGTTCACCGACATCGGCTTCTACGAACTCCGCTACTCCGGGCGGGCGGCCGTCTTCCTGCGCGCCTTCCGGGCGGTGTACCTGGGCGTGTTCTTCAACGTGATGATCATGGCGGCGGTGCTGCTCGCCGGCATCAAGATCGGCGGCGTCCTGCTCGGGGCCGACAAGTACACGACGGTGCTCGTCGCCGCGGCCGTGACGGCCGCGTACTCGGCCACGTCCGGGCTTTGGGGGGTCGTCGTCACGGACCTGATGCTGTTCGTCATCGCGATGGTGGGTTCCGTCGCGGCCGCCTGGTACGCGCTGGCGCATCCGGCGGTCGGCGGGCTCTCGGGCCTCGTCTCGAACCCGGACATCGCCTCGCGTCTCGCCCTGCTACCGGACTTCGCCGACTGGGAGACGGCCGCCACCGTCTTCCTGATCCCCATTGCCGTCCAGTGGTGGTCCACCTGGTACCCGGGCGCCGAGCCGGGCGGCGGAGGCTACGCGGCCCAGCGCATGCTTGCGGCGAAGAGTGAGCGGGATTCCATGGGCGCGACGCTGTGGTTCAACATCGCCCACTACGCGCTCCGGCCGTGGCCGTGGATCCTGGTCGCGCTGGCTTCGCTGGTCGTCTATCCGACCCTGGACTCGATCGCCGCCGCCTTCCCGCACCTCGATCCGTCGATCATCCGGCACGATCTCGCCTACCCGGCGATGCTCGTGTTTCTGCCGCACGGCCTCCTCGGGCTGGTCGTCGCGTCGCTGGCGGCAGCGCTGATGTCGACGATCTCGACCCACCTCAACTGGGGCGCCTCCTACATCGTCGACGACGTGTATCGGCGTTTCGTACGACCGGGCCGCGGTGAATCTCACTACGTCCTGGTGGCCCGGCTGTCGACGATCGGCCTCGTCGCGCTGGCGGCGGTTGTCGCCCTGTGGCTCGAGAACGCGATGCAGGCGTTCCAGATCCTGCTGCAGATCGGCGCCGGCACGGGCCTGATCTTCCTGCTGCGCTGGTTCTGGTGGCGGATCAACGCCTGGTCGGAGATCTCGGCGATGGTCGTCTCGTTCGCGGTCGCCGTGTGGTTCCAGTTCGTCCACGAAGGGCTTGGGCTGGCGCGGCCCTCGGCCGCGGCGCAGCTCCTGTTCGGCGTTGCTCTGACCACGGCGGTCTGGTTCAGTGTGACGATGGCGACCCGGCCGACGGAGACGGCGGTGCTGCAGTCGTTCTACGACCGCGTCCGCCCGTTCGCGCGGGGCTGGCGGCGAGTCGTCGAGACGAGGCCGGACGTGCCCGGCAGCGCGACGGCGGCGCTGCTTGCCTGGCTGTTCGGTTGCGCCGCGGTGTATGCGGCCCTGTTCGGGACTGGAATGGCTCTTTACGGGCGCGGGCTCGAGGCGGTCGCATTCGGCGCCGTGGCCCTGCTGGCGGGTTACGGCCTGTTCCGCCTCCTGCCCCGCACGACCGGGTAGACGCCAGTGTTGGCCGCGTACAGCCTTCGAAAACCGCCCTTCCTATACTGATCGCGTGTCCCTTCCGGCCGATCTGCTGCAGCGCGACGCGCGAGATGCCGTACGTCTGGTCGTTGTCGATCTCGTCTCCCAGGCCCGCACGGCCGCGCCGCGCAGCCTGGACCCGGAGGACGTGGAAGGCCTCCACGACTTCAGGGTCTCGATCCGGCGGCTGCGGAGCACGTTGAGCGCCTGGAAGGGGCTGCTCCGGGGCGTCGTGGAGAAGCGTGACCGGCGGATGCTCGCCGGGTTCCAGAAACGGACCGGCTCCAGCCGCGATGCCGAAGTCGCGCTCGTGTGGCTGGAGGGCCAGGTCGATGAGTTGGAGCCGGAGCGCCGGCCCGGCTGGGAGCGGGTCGTGGCGCGACTTCGCTTGGCAGCGGACGTGCCATCAGACGACGCGAACCGGGCGGTGTGTAGCGAGTTCGCGGAGTGGGCCGACGGCTTCCAGTCGCGCGTGGCCGGCCGGGCGCCCGAACGAAGCGCTGGATCGCCGTACGCGGAAGCGCTGGCCGAGCGCCTGGACCAGATCGCTCACAGGCTGGCGGCTCGCGTCGACGTCCTTGGCGACGACCGGAAGCAGGGTCCACACAAGGTGCGGATCGCCTGCAAGCGCCTCCGCTACCTGGTCGAACCGGTACTTGCGGAAAGCGAAGTTGCGGCGTCCCTGGTTGATCGCTGCAAGCGGCTACAAGACGTGCTCGGCACTCTGAACGACGCGAACGTCCTCGACGATCTGCTGAAGAGCTACGTCGACGGCGAGTCGTCCGCGAGCGAGTCCGGAGTGCTGGAGCTGCGCCGACTCAACGCGGCTCGGGCGGAGATCAGCTACCAGTCGTTCCGACTTGACTGGCTGGAAGGCGGTGGCACGCGGACGCTTCTGGACGAAGCTGGCGTTCTCGCGCGTCAGCTCCGCGGCTAGTCGCCCTCGCCGGGGACGTACCAGATCGGTGACGACCAGGCCCGCTCCTGGATCGTGGCAGGCAGGCCGGGCTTTGGCGGTACGCCCGCCCGGATCGCGTCCCAAGTGGACCAGCGGCACGTCGGGTTCTGGAGGACGCGAATGTAGTAGAAGGCGCGCTGGTTCGGCTCGAAGTCCGGGTCCCGCCATAGAGCCTCGAGTTCGGCCGCTCCCTGTCCCTCCGTGGTCGAGCAGGTCGCCAGATCCACGGCCGCTCCGTTGTCGGCGCAGCGGTGCGATGCTGCATCGACCGTCGATCCGGAGGAGCAGGCGACGTCGTAGACCTCTTCGCGGTGGGCGCCGTCCTCGGTCCATCCCTTGATGACCTGCAGGCGGTCCAGCGGCGCGTCGCTCGGATCCCTGACCGCCCAGACCAGGAAGCGGGGCGCGCGTCCGGTTCCGTTCGCCATCAGGTCGCCGCCCATCGCGACGCCTTCCGCATAGGCCCTCGCGATACCATCGTCGCCGGCCAGGGTCTCCTCATCGAGGTCGTACCCGGCAAAGAAGCGGACCCGCATGCGCGGCCCGGTCGTGGCGAAGGTCTCCTTTCGCTGGAAGGCGCGGAAGATGTCCTCCCTGGTGTTGGACTCGGCCCACACGGCCGCGAGGCCCGACGCTCCCCAGTACTGCCTGGTCGGTTCGTCGTACTCGCCGGTGTCCTCGCGCGGGACGGACCCGCGCTGCTCGGGCGTGATGTCGAGCAGCCCGGTCTTGCTCCAGTATTCGTCCTCCCGAAAGGACCCGGCGGCGTTGTGTGTGTCCGAGGAGCCGATCAGGCCGAAGCGAAACGGGTTGAAGCCCTGTTCTTCTTCCATGGCGAGGCCGTTGAGGTAGGCCTCGCGCACGTAGCTTCCCTGCGGTTGGCTCGGGTTGTCGCTGCCGATCGTGCGCTCCATGATTCCGAAGTCCGCCCACTCGTCGTTGGGGGAGAGCAGCGGGTGCGTGTCGGACGTGCCCTTGACCTGGGTCACCTCCACCAGCGGCTCGTTGCGCATTCGTTGTTCGGCGTAGGCGCCGTCGAACGGGTTGCCGGCCCGATCGGTGAGCTGGAACATCCACCCGTCCGAACCGTTCGAGTTGTGGGGAATCGCCAGGGAGTCGATGCCCTGGGCGCGCTGCTCGTCCATCCAGTCCCACAGGAGCTCCGGGTTGTTCTTCGCGTCCAGCCGGCTGAACGGAATGCCGGGCACGTTCGAGTCCCGGAAGATGACGTTGCGATGCAGGTTCTCGCCCCCCCGGCCTCCGGCGGTGAACTCGTAGCCGATGAAGGTCGTGAAGTTGCCGGGGTCGTTGTGCCTCTCGGCGGCCTCCACGATCTTCTGCCAGGCACTCCTGACGATGTCGAGATCGAGCAGGTCGTCGGGGTCGACGTAGCCCCGTTCGCGCGGCAGTATCTCCTGGAACACGGCGCTGCGATCCGCGGGCGTCGCGGCATCCCGCAGGGCGACCGAGAGGGCGTGCTGGCCGACCGAAGAATCCGGGTTGTCCATCTCCTCGAACATGCCCAGGTAGGTGGCATGGTCGGCGACCGCCAGAAAGTCGAGCGGCGCCTTCAGGCGCATTTCGATTCCGGCCGCGTGCGTAAGCGGTTCTCCCCTGGCGAACCGGTAGGCGTCGTCAGGATCGGCGCGAGTGCCGAAGATGTAGGCGTCGAACGAGTACTTCGTGTGGACGTGGACGTCGCCGAAGTAGGCGTTGCGTGTGGACCGGCTCTCGGCGGCTTCGGATTCCGCGGCCGCGTCGCCGGCTGAGTCCGTTCCGTCCGGATCGCCGCCGCAGGCGACGGCCAGAACGAGGAGCACCGTCAGCAGTGCGATCGGCTTTCGGGAACGCTTCATGGTGATCTCCCCATCAGTGGATCAGGCAGCCCGATCACATGCACCGCGACCAACCCCAGAATCCCCAGCACCAGCAGGTAGTAGGAGTAGGCCGCCTCCTACACGGCCACCGGCGTCAAGCTGAACACGCGGGCGTGCCTCGTCGCTGTTTCCAGGTCGCCTCGACGCAGGGCTTGCCGGACGTCGTCGAGCCGGTAGGCGTCTTTCAGAGACAGATGCGGCGCCCATTCTTCGGGCTCTTCCAGCAGTTCGACGTCTACTTCCGCGACGTACTTCCCTTCTTGAATGAGCTTTGTCCGTTTTGTTCGCTTCATCTTCTTCTCCGCCGGGATCCAGGCTCCCACTTCGCTGGGTCAGGTAAGTATGCCGTAACCAAGACAGCAGGCTCCGTTTGGCCGGCGGGAAGCCCCCACACGGTGTGGGCGAGACGGCCGTCTCTTGTTCTTTGGAGCAACAGAACGCATGGCCCCTTGGGGTAGCTCGGATAGTCCTCAACCAGCTCGGCGTTGCCCACCCCTTCGACCATCTCCCGGACGGGCAGTCCATCGGCCGCGAGTTCGTCGTAGCCGTGCTCCGAGATCCTGACGTTGCCGTCGGAGACGAGCGTCCTTATGCGGTCGAATGTGCTAGTCATGGCTCACCCTCAGCCACTTCAACGAAGATGGCCACTGTGACTTGGAGGAACGATCATGTCAACGAAACGGAGCTACCTGCATCGCCGACCGACCGGCCACGACTGGCTCGGCGCCTTGCTGGCAATTGTGCTCGTTGCCCCGAACCTCCAGGCCCAGGACCTCACCTGGCAGGAACTCCCGGACATTCCCGCCGGCAAGTGGGAAGCCGCGACCACCGTGGTCGACGGCAAGTTCTACCTGTTCGCCGGTTACGAGGGCCCGGTCCGATCGAGCAAGCGGGTCGACGTCTTTGATCCGGCGGACGGTAGCTGGACGCGGATCCAGGACATGCCGAGCGCGGTCTCCCACCTGAACGCGGTCCTCGACGGCCGCACGGTCTGGTTCGCCGGCGGCTTCAAGGACGGCTACAAGGGCCACACGATCGCCGAGGTCTGGAGCTACGACCTGAACCTGGACCGCTACACTGCGGCGCCGCTGCTGCCCGAGCCGCGGGCAGGCGGCGGTTTGGCTCTCGTCGGCCGCAAGCTGCACTACTTCGGCGGGCTCAAGGCCGACCGCGACACCGACTCAGGAGACCACTGGGTCTTCGACCTCGACGAATGGGCTGCCGGCTCGGCGACGGGCCGCGGCGCGCAGGCGAAGATGTGGGTGGCCGATCTGCCCTGAGCGGAAGTGCTCAGGCGTCGCCGAGCACGATCGAGCCGACGCGGCCGATCTCTCGATAGTGGGCGTCGAATGTCAGTACCGTCGCGCCGAACCGGACCGCGGTGGCGGCAATCCAGATGTCGTTCGTGGGCAGCGGACGACCCGCCGCTCGCAGTTCCGAGACGATCTCACCATAGATGCGGGCGACTTCCTCGTCGACGGCCAGGACTTGCACGACGGGCTGACGTAGAAACTCGGTGAGGTCGCCGAGGTTCTGGTCGAACCGGGTTCCGGCGCGAAACCCCGCATGCAACTCGCCAACGACGATGCTCGGAACCCCTATCCAGCGCGCCCGGTCGATCTGCTCGATGACTCGCGATTCCCCGCGGCGGAAGTTGCCGTAGGCAGAGGTGTCGACACAGAGCCCCGTCACCTCCAGAGTTCCTCGTCGATCTCCCGGAAGGGCCGAACGGCCTCTTCGAACTCGCGGAACTCGTCCTCCGTCCATGTCCCGGCCAGGCGGCGGAGTCCGTTGCTCCGTTGCGCCTCCTCCGAGACTCCGAGCGCCTCCTGCATCAGGGCAAGTACGGTCCGGTTGAGAGAGAGGCCCCGCCGGCTCTTCTCCTCCTCGAGGGCCTCTGCCAGGTCCGGCGACACGTTGCGGATCGTCATCGTCTTCATCGAGCTTGCTCCGGGTGCTTGCACTAGCAAGGAGTCTATGCAGTCGTCCCACTGACTGCAAGAGGCCTCGTTGCAGTAGAGAGGCTTCGAAGCACTGCCACCCGAATGAAGAACCGGGTACAGCGGCGTCCTCGCCGGCATCCGGCGCGAAGCGCCGGTCACTGGTAGCTCTGCCGCCCTACCCCATGAAGAAGCCCTTGCGGTGCGAGACGCCGAGGACCTTCTTGCACAGCGCGCAGAAGTAGACGTAGCGCTTGCCGAGAACCCCGGAGATGGCCCGGAACTGGATGCCCACCGGTTGCTCGCAGTGCGGGCACAGGGGCGTGATGTCGTCGCGTTCTTCAGCCTGAATCATGGGGTTGACTCCTCTCCCACGGCATCGTTGTTTGCTTCTTCGGTTGTTCGGGCCCAGAAGGGGCTGACGAAGTGGCCCTTCCGGTGGGCCGCTACAAGTAGTACTACGGCGGCCGCCACGCAGAGTGTCAGCGCCAGGATCGATGACTCGACGCCGCTGGCGTCCCCGATCAGAAGGTGGTGGCCGCTCAGCCGCGACTCGAAGAGGGCTTCCGCGATGGGTGGCGGAAGGCCGAAGAGTACGTAGATGAAGTTCCAGCCGAAGTGGATGCCGATAGCCAACCAGAGGCGGCGGGTCAGCAGGTAGGCGGCGCCCAGGAGTACGCCTGCTCCAACGGTGATCGCGAGCAGTCCACGCAGGCTCATGTCCGGATTGCCGAAGTGCAGGGATCCGAAGATCGCGGCCGAGATCGCGAGGGCCGCCCAGGTGCCCAGGCTCTCTTCGAGGATGCGGAGGATGACTCCGCGGGATAGCACTTCTTCGACGTAGCCCGCAAACAACGCCACGCCGAGCGCCGGAAGCAGGGCGGCCCACGAATTGACGGAGTCCACGCGGTAGTAGCCCAGGGCCGCGAATGCTCCAACGGCCACCAGGAGCAGGCCGCCGCCGATCAGCACTCCGGTTCCGACTTCCCGCAGGGCGCCACTGAGCGCCAACTCGTCCGCGGTGCGCCGCTCCACGAGGCGAACGAAGCCGACATAGATCAAGTGGGTGACGAGGACCGCCGGGACTCCGAGGACCAGGAAGAACATTGATCGCGGCGGGAGAATGTCCGTCAGGATGTAGAGCCCGAGCGGCAGCAACGAGACGAGGAGAACTCCAGCCATGATCGCCGCCACGGCGAGCACGATCCGCGTCAGCGGGAAACGGAGCACCGCGCCCTGCCAGGGCCAGCGCCACTCCTTCGCTTCACTTGGCATCGTCACCCTCCTCAGCACTTCGCGCCGTTCGGCGGCCGGTAGCCCCAGGCTTCAACGGCGAAGCCCCACTCGCGGTCGACGACGTCGATCGTCTCCGGATCGATCCGATGGACGTTCTTGCGGTAGCCGGACAGGGTCCCCAAGTAGTCGGCGATCGGTTCTCGGGCCCGCTCCCAGCCCGATAGCGCCAGTTCGTCGTAGAGACGCTCGAGTTCCGCCATCGGGGCTCGTTCGAGATCCTCGAAGCGGACTTCGGCCAGGTGTCCCTTCGGGATCGATTCCCGGTCCTTCATGTACTGCCGCATCATCGCAGCGTAGGAGTCGAGCATGCTGGCGACCACCTCTTCGTGTTCCGCATCGTCGAGTTGGCAGATGGGGAGCACGTGCCGGTACAGGTTCGTCATCGATCGGTAGACGACGTAGGGATTACGCACGATGTGGATGAACTTCGCATCGGGGAACAGGCGCAGGAGTTCGGCGGTGCGGCCGAGATTGGTTGGACCCTTGAGCACGAGCCGGCGACCGTCCGAGGCCAGCGTCGCCTTGCGCAGCACGTCCAGGTAGGCGCGTTCCCACCGCGCCATCTCGGAACCCGTCAGCCGCATCGTGGAGTACTTCTCCTGGTACTCCTTCGCCCGGTTGGGGAAGGAGAGGTGGTGTACGAACGACAGGTGCGACGTGTTGGCGAGCGCGATCTCCTCCTCCTGGGGCAGCTCGACGGACACGGCCATGTTGTCCATGGGGCGTTTCGCGGGCATGCCGCTCGCGACCAGGCGCTCCAGCCGGCCGCGGGCGATCAGGAACATCGGCGCCGCAATGGCCTGGAACGTCGAGACGATGCCGAAGCCCGGATCCTGGGCGAGCAGGTTGTGCAGATGCGTGGTGCCCGAGCGACCGAAGCCCTGGATGTACAGGGGCGCCTCGTCGATCGGGACCCGCTCCATCCGTGACGGGCCGTAGCGGAGCCGCTCGGCGACCCGCAGCGGCGCCATCAGGGAACTGATCGCAAGCACCCTCGCCAGCTTGCCCCAGTACCTGGGCGGCACGCCGCCGTTGTCTGCGATGAGACGCAGCCACACCCCGAGCGGCGCCATTGAGAACACGTGCTGCGCGGAGGTTCTGGTGGCGTCCACTGCGCTCATGGTAGCGAGGCTTCGCTTCAGACCGAACGAGCGTGCAGGCCGGAGCAGATGCCGGCCAGAAGGCCGGCGCACCGCAACCGGTAGACGTATGGGAGGTCGTCAATCTGACCACGCTGGGAACCGGCGCCCCCCGCCCGACGCCCGAGTCGATCGCCCGGACGCTCGATGACGCGGCGACGCAAACCCGGTCCCTGCGGGAGCTGCTGACCCTCGTGCATCGCATCACGTTCCAGCTCGCGCTCAGGCCCAACAGGGTTTCGGAACCCGCCGAGGCCGATCCGAACCTGCCGATGGCCGACGCCTTCCAGGCCGCTTCCCGTGGCTACTTCCGGCTGGAAGAGGATGAGGCCCTGCTGGTCGATGTGCCGGTCGCCGACTGCCGGTACACGAACATCCAGGTCGCCAACCCGTGGATGGAGTCGCTCGACCGACCTGTTCCATGGAAGCCTGGGCGGCGCTGGGTGCGCCGGCCTTCTGGCCGGCATCCGGCGCGAAGCGCCGGCTTCCGCGCCTAGGCGAGGACTTCCTTGACCACCCGCGCCTTCTCGACGCCGGTCAAGCGGGCGTCGAGCCCCTGGTGCCGGTGCGTGAAGCGCTCGTGATCGATGCCGAACAGGTGGAGCACCGTCGCCTGGAAGTCGTGGACGTGGACCGGATCCTTGACGATGTTGTACGAGAAGTCGTCCGTCTCGCCGTGGACGACGCCGCCCTTCACACCGCCGCCGGCCATCCAGATGCTGTAGCAGCGGGGATGGTGGTCGCGGCCGTAGTCGTCGGCGGTGAGGGCTCCCTGCGAGTAGATCGTGCGGCCGAACTCGCCGCCCCAGATGACCAGGGTCTCGTCGAACAGGCCGCGCTCCTTCAGGTCCTGAATCAGGGCCCAGGCCGCCCGGTCGACGTCGAGGGCCTGCGCCGGGAGCACGGTCGGCAGGACGCGGTGGACGTCCCAGCCCCGGTGGTAGATCTGGACGAATCGGACCCCGCGTTCGACCAGGCGTCGCGCCATCAGGGCCGCGTTCTGGAACTTGCCGGGCTGCCGCGCTTCCTCGCCCCAGCGTTCCCACGTGCTCTCGGGCTCGCTCGCCAGATCGGCCATCTCGGGGACCGACGACTGCATGCGGAAGGCCATCTCGTACTGCTCGATCCGGGCCAGGGTCTCCGGATCGCCGACCTGCGCATGGCGCAGTTGGTTCAGCTCGCTCATCCCGTCGAGCACGCGTCGGCGGACGGCGGGCGACACGCCCTGCGGGTCCTTGAGGTAGAGCACGGGTTCGTCGCCGGTCTGGAGGCCGACGCCGGCGTGCTCAGGTGACAGGAACCCGGCGCTCCAGAGCTTCGCCGAGATTGCCTGGAGGCCCGCCGCGGGATGGCTGCGCTCCGCGTTCATCACGACGAAGGTCGGCAGGTCCTCGTTCATGCTGCCGAGGCCGTAGGCGAACCAGGATCCGATGCAGGGACGTCCCGGGATCTGCTGGCCGGTCTGGATGAAGGTGATTCCCGGCTCGTGGTTGATCGCGTCCGTGTGCATCGAGCGGATGATCGCGATGTCGTCCGCCATGCTCGCGGTATGGGGCAGGAGCTCGGAGAACCAGGCGCCGTTCCCGCCGTGCTGCGAGAACTCGAATACGGACGGCGCGATCGGGAAGCGCGACTGCCCGGAGGTCATCGTCGTCAGGCGCTGTCCCTGGCGGATCGAGTCGGGCAGGTCCTGGTCGAAGTACTCCTTCATCTTCGGCTTGTAGTCGAGCAGGTCCATCTGCGGGGGCGCGCCCATCATGTGGAGGTAGATGCACTGCTTCGCCTTCGGCGCGAAGTGCGGCAGATCGGGCAGGCCGCCGAAGCGGTCCCTGGCAGCGGGGAGGGCGAAGGCGTCCTCGGCGAACAGGCTGGCCAGCGCCAGGCCGCCGATGCCGCGAGCGGCGGTGCCGAAGAACTGTCGCCTCGTTTCGGCTCGAACGGTTTCCTTGAGTGGGTCCATCTTCGGCTCCTCGCAGCAGCTACTTGTTCAGGGCCTCGTCCAGGTTCATCAACTGGCTTGCCAGCATTGTCCACGCCGCCGATTCGGAGGCGGCCAATGCGGCGTCATGGGCCGACTCGCCGACATCCACGAGCTCCCTGGCTGCGGTCTCGTCGGCGCGGTACAGGTCGATCAGGCCGTCGTACGTCCGGCGGGCGACAGCCCTCTCGGAGTCGTCGAAGGGCCGGGACAGGAGCCGGGTCGTGACGTAGTCGAGCCGGCGGTCGAAGTCGTCCCCGGCTTCGCGCATCGCCCGCTGCGCCAGGTAGCGCGACGCCTCGACGAATTGGGTGTCGTTCATCGTGACAAGCGCCTGGAGCGGCGTGTTCGTCCGCTCGCGGCGGACGACCGAATGCTCGCGGTTGCCGGCGTCGAAGATCGTCATCGACGGCGGCGGCGCGGCGCGCTTCCAGAACGTGTAGAGACTGCGCCGGTAGAGCTTGTCCCCCGAGTCTCTCCGGTAGCGGGCCGTGTTGCTCGAGTTCATCGCCACTCGCTCCCAGTGCCCTTCCGGCTGGTACGGCTTGACGCTGGGTCCGCCGATCGTGCGCACGAGGAGGCCGCTGGCGGAGAGCGCCGTGTCCCGGACCATCTCCGCGTCCATCCGGAAGCGTGGGCCGCGCGAGAGCAGACGGTTGTCCGGGTCCTGCTCCAGCTTGTCCGGCGTCAGGGTGGCGGCCTGCCGATAGGTCGACGACGTGACCAGCCGGCGGAAGAAGCCCTTGACGTCCCAGCCCGAGTCGCGGAACTCCGTCGCCAGGTAGTCGAAGAGTTCAGGGTGCGACGGCACGTCGCCCTGGGCGCCGAAGTCCTCGCTCGTGGTGACGAGCCCGGTGCCGAACACCTGCTGCCAGAAGCGGTTCACGGTGACGCGGGCCATCAGCGGGTTCGTCTCGTCGACCAGCCAGTGGGCGAGACCCAGCCGGTTGCGGGGGAGGTCCTCCGGCATCGGCGGCAAGGCGGCGGGGGTCCCCGCGAGGACGCGCTCGCGCGGCTGGTCGTACATGCCCCTGTAGAGGACGTGCGCCGCTGCTTCGCTGCCGGGAAGCTCCTGCATGACGTGGGTCACCGTGCCGTGGCGGCGCAACTCCCGCCACTCGGCGTCGATCTCGAGTCTGCGCGCGGAGAGCCGGCGGTACTCCTCGTCGTTCGTGTTCGCGTAGCTCAGCAGGAGGCTCCGGCGCTCATCGCCGGTCAGCTCTTCGAGGGCCTTCGCGGCGGCGGTCCGGATAGCGCTCCAATTCGAAAGAACCGAGGCCTCCTCCACGGACAGGACGCGATCGAAGACGCGCACGTCGGCGATGCCGCCGCCGGAGAAGTACTGGGCGCTGCCCTCCGTTCGCCGGTCGTGGCGGCCGAGGTAGAAGGGCCGGTCGGTGAGGATGCTGCCTTCGACCCTGGTGAAGAACTCGCTGCCCTGTTCGGGGACCCGGTCGCCGTCGCGGTAGATGTGCAGCCCGCCGCGCTCGCCGGAGCCGTCGTGGGTCAAGACGACGTGGGTCCACTCGCCGGGTGTCAGGCGCTGCGTGTTGTTCGGGTTGATCGAGATGCTCGTCGCCCCTCTGCCCGGGCCGGCACGATCGCCCCTGAGCCGAAAACTCAGCTCGCGCGCGCCGAGCGTGATCTGCCAGCCGCGGTCGGCGTCGTGGGGGTCGCTCTGGCTGGCGACGGTGTAGCTGCCCTCGGCCTCTGGCATGTAGATCCACATGGCCAGCGAGAACGGCGTGTCGGTGTCGATCTCAAGCGGCGGCAGTTCGGCCGACGTCTTGTCGTCGAACAGCAGGGCCGGCAGGTCGTTGGGGCCGGGCTCGATGCGGACCTCGCCATGAAGCGAGATCGGCTTTCGCTCGCCGCCTGTGATCACGGCGGGTTCGACGTCCCCGTCGAGATCGAGACGGAGAAGCTCGGCGTCGGCGCCGAGCGGCGCGTCGAGTGCGCGGTGCGCGTCGCTCGCCAGCCAGTCCGCGAAGGCCGGCTCGACCTCGCCGAGTCTCTCCGCCAGCGCGTCCTCGATCTCGCCGACTTCCTCGCGCAACCGGTACCAGGTGTCCCGGTCGTCGTCGCGCGGCACGACGAGGGTCGGCGGCGGGTCGGAGATGTTGCCGTCCATCACGTACTGCGTCGTGTTCCGGAAGAACGCCGTGAGCGCGTAGAACTCACGCTGGCTGATCGGGTCGAACTTGTGGTCGTGGCAGGTCGCGCAGCCGACGGTCAGGCCCATGAACACGCTGCCGATCGTTTCGGCCCGGTCCTTGGCGTAGATCGCCTCGTACTCCTCGATCACCACGCCGCCCTCGTTCGTCGTGATGTTGTTGCGCTGGAACCCGGTGGCGATCAACTGGTCGAGAGTCGGTTCGGGCAGCAGGTCGCCGGCGATCTGGTCGAGCGTGAAGTCGTCGAACGGCTGGTTCCGGTTGAACGCCTTGATCACCCAGTCCCGGTAGGCGTACATCTCCCGGTAGTTGTCGATGTGGATGCCGTGGGTGTCGCCGTAGCGCGCCGCGTCCAGCCAGTAGCGGGCGCGGTGCTCGCCCCAGTGAGGCGAGGCGAGGAGACGGTCGACGAGCCGCTCGTAGGCGCCGTCCTCGGTGTCGCCAAGGAAGGTCGCGAGCGTGCCCGGGTCGGGCGGCAGCCCGGTCAGGTCGAGGGCGGCGCGGCGGGCCAGCGTGCGGCGGTCGGCCTCCTCGGCCGGGGTGAGTTCCTCCGTTTCGAGCCGCGCCAGGATGAAGCGGTCGAGGGGATCGCGCGCCCAGGCCTCGTCGTCGACATCAGGCGGCGTCGGCCGATCGATCGCCGCGAACGACCAGTGCTCGTCCCAGGGCGCGCCCTGCTCGATCCAGCGGGTCAGGGTCTCGACCTGGTCGCCGGAGAGCGTCTTCTGCGTCACCTCCGGCGGCATTCGCCGTAGTGGGTCCGTGTGGTTGATGCGCTCGACCAGCAGGCTCGCACCTGTGTCGCCGGGCACGACCGCGGGATCGCGCGGCCGGTTGCTTCGGCCCGCCGGAGGCCGCGGGCTGAACGCTCCATCGCGGGTGTCGAGCCGGAGGTGCGCCTCCCGGGTCGCTTCGTCGGGCCCGTGGCAGGCGAAGCAGTTGTCGGAGAGAATCGGCCGGACGTCGCGCTGGAAGTCGACGGCGGGCGCCGGTTCGGCCGCAGTCGCTCCCTGCAAGGCTGCCGGTCCGAAGACTGCAACAGCGATCGCTAATGGGAACAAGCAGGACGCTCTGTTGGGCATGAGGACACCAGAGGATAAACCACACTGGGTGCGCCGGCCTTCTGGCCGGCTCCGGAAGACGCGCCGGCTAGAGGCCGGCTCCCTTGGTAGCTTCTCATGCGCCCCGCGCTTGGTGAGGGGACGGGAGCATGATCGAAGAAGTCCTGACTTTCTGGTTCGAACTAACGGCCCCGGCGCAATGGTGGACGCGCGATCCGCAGTTCGACGCGGCGATCCGCTCACGGTTCGGCGCGCTGCACGACCAGGCGGTCCTGGGAGAACTCCACGATTGGCGCCACACACCGGAAGGCCGCCTCGCGGAGATCATCGTGCTCGACCAGTTCTCGCGCAACCTCTACCGCGACGACCCGCGCGCCTTCGCGGCCGACGGAACGGCCCTGGCGCTGGCGCAGGAGGCAGTACGGATCGGAGCCGATCAAGCCGTTCCGTCAGTCAGGCGGCAGTTCTTCTACATGCCCTACCAGCACAGCGAGTCGCCGCGAATCCACGAGATCGCGGTGACCTTGTTCGAGAGCCTCGGCGACCCGGAGTTCCTCGACTACGAGCGCCGGCACAAGGCGATCATCGATCGCTTTGGGCGCTATCCGCATCGGAATCGCGTCCTGGGTCGGCCGTCGACGCCGGAGGAGACCGCTTTCCTGCGCGAGCCCGGTTCTTCGTTCTAATGAACGGGCCGCTCGCACGCACCGACCCGGGAGCGAGTAGGCCGCACGCTTGCTGGCCAGTGGACCGGCAGGGCCAGGGCGTAGTACATTGTAAGACATGGCTACTCTGACGATCCGTATCGACGATCAACTCGACAGCCAACTCCGCGAGCTTGCGGTGAGAACGGGCGTCGGCAAGAGCGCGTTCGTGCGGGAGGCTGTACGCCGCCAACTCGCGGTCGCACGTCTCGATGAGCTGCGCCGCCGCGTTGCGCCGTTCGCCGAGGCCCGTGGTTGGTTGACCGATGAGGATGTGTTCGAAGAAGTTTCATGAGGGTGCTCCTCGACACGAACGTCCTGGTGGCTGCATTCGCCACTCGGGGGTTCTGCTTCGACATCCTCCAGGTCGTGCTCGCCGAACATCAGCTTCTCGTTGGCGAGACAGTCCTGCAGGAACTCGAACGGACTCTCGCGGAGAAACTCCTCATGCCGGCACCGCAAGTCGCGGAGGTGGTCGCGTTCGTTCGGGAGCATTCCGACATCGCGGCTCCGGCCGAGCCGGCGCGCTGGCCGACTGTCGATCCGGACGATCGGTGGATCGTGGCCGCCGCTCTCGTTGGCGAAGCAGATGTCGTGGTGACTGGGGACAAGGATCTGCTCGGGACCGGAGCGCCCGAGGGCCTGCGGATCGAGACCCCGCGAGGCTTCTGGGAGATGCTGCGGTCGGGGGAGGGCCTGGAGTGAGTAGCGGGCCGTTGATCGGCGTGGTTCGGTGCATGCGTATGGCTGTCGCCATCCTGGTTCTGGCGTCCGGTTCTGCATGCTCGACGGCCGTGGTTACGCTGCCGCCTGCCACGCCCCCCGATGAACTGCCGGCCACCGAGCTGCAGCCTGAGGCGTCCGCTCCTCCGACCTCCGTTCTCGACGGCATCTTCACCGAGGCGCAAGCCGAGCGCGGCCGGGCCGCCTACGACGCGCACTGCGGCGAGTGCCATGGCGAGGAGTTGCGGGGCGACGAGATGGCGCCGGGCCTGACCGGGGTGGCGTTCCGATTCCGCTGGCGCGGGCTCAAGGTGGCCGACATCTACGAGAGCATCGAGTCGACGATGCCGCCGGAAGAACCCGCGACGCTCGGCGACCAGCCGTACATCGACATCGTCGCCTTCCTGTTGAGCGCGAACGGGTACCCGACCGGCGACCGGGAGCTGGCCGCGGACTCCAAGTTGTTGGAGGGAGTTGCGGTCGAGCGGATGCCTCCGTAGGGTAAGCGGCCCCTTGGCGCGCTGGCCCCGACTGGAGCTTTGGGAGGGCGCGCCAGCTCCCAACGATCCACGGGTTGGAGGCGTGAGCACGATGAGTGGCCCTGAACCCACTAGCTTCCTTTTCGCGCCCAGGCGGCAGGTCGTCGCCGGGCTGTTCCTTGGTCTTTGCTTCGGCCTGCACGTCCAGGCGGGCGCCCAGGAAGCCGGTTCGATTACCGGAACGGTGGTCGCGGGCGAGGACGGGCGCGCCGTTGCCGAGGCGCTCGTCCAGGTCGAGGGGGCGGCGGCCTCCGCGACGACCAACGCGGTCGGCCGCTTCGAAATCGCCGGCGTGTCGCCGGGCGCCGCGACGCTGACCGTCCGGGCGCCCGGCTACCTCGAGTTGCACGTCCCGGAGGTGCAGGTGGCCGCGGGCTCCGCGGCGACCGTGACCGTCGAGCTGGCCGCCACCCCGAACTACCTGGAGCGAGTCCAGGTCACGGCGAGCAAGGCGCCGCTTAGCGTCGGCGAGATCGCGGCGCAGGCAGACATCGTCGAGCGGTCGGCGATCGACGAGCGGGGAGACCAGCGGCTGACGCAGGCGATCTCCCACGTTCCCGGCGTGATCGTGAGCACCCAGGCGGGTTCGTTCGAGTCCGTCATGCTGCGGGGGCTCCCGCGCGGCGGCAACGAGTTCACGAACACGCTGCTGCTCGTCGACGGCGTGCCGCAGACGGACTCGCGGAACAGCTCGCGGGTCATCAACCTGCCGATCCACGACGCCGACAGCATCGAGGTCGTGCGCGGGCCGAACTCCGCGCTCTACGGACGGACCGCCATCGGCGGCGCGGTGAACGTCCGCACGGGCGAGCCGACGGCCGAGACCCGTTACGGGCTTGATGTGACCGGCGGCGGCTTCGACTACTTCAAGGGAGCGGCCCGGGCGTCGGGTCCGGTCGGCGACTGGGGCGGCTACTTCGTGTCCGCGTCGAGCGAGCAGAACACGGGCTTCTACACCGGGACGTCGGACTTCGAAGTCGACCAGACGTCGATCTTCGGCAAGCTGACCTTCGTGGCCGACGCGAAATCGTTCGGCAAGGTGAGCGTGAACCGGGTGCGGTCGGCTCAGAGCCTGCCGACGAACGTTCCCGTCATCGGCGGCCGGTTCCTCAGCGACATCGATCCGCGCTTCGACCGTTTGTCTGACCTGAACGTGCCCGGCACGAACTACCGGCAGAAGGAAGATCGCTTCACCGCGAACTACACGCGGCAGCTCACGGACCGGGTCGGCTGGGTCAACGTTGTGGGCTTCCGTGAGATCCAGTACAAGTTCATCGACTCGGGCGACATCACCGGCGCCCCCTTCGATCTGACCGCCAACACGTTGACCCAGTATCCGTTCGAACTGCAGACGGACGAGGACATCTTCTACGGCGAATCGCGGATCGAGAGCGACCTGTCGGCCGGTGACGTCGACATGTCCCTGATGGTCGGCGGTTCGTACGAGCGGACCACCGGCTTCGGCGCCGGCAACCTGATGTACACGGACGCCGACACCTTCGGCTGGCCGCTCGACTACCTGAATCCCGTCCACCCGGCACGGTCCGAGTGGGAGTTCTTCCGGTTCGGCGGCAACGACTACAACCTGGGCGTCACCGGGTTCTTCGGTCAGTTCAACATCGAGCCGACGGATCGGCTGATGTTGACGGCCGGCGGCCGTTACGACCGGCTGGATCTCGAGAACACGTTGACCTTCCGGGACGGCGACCCCGTGGTGGAAGACAGCTTCGACGCCTTCAGCCCGAAGTTCGGCGCGATCGTGAAGCTGCTGCCCGATGGCGCCCGTGCCAGCGTGAATCTCTACGCGCAGTACTCCGAGGCGTTCCTGCCGCCGCGCCGTCCGAGCGGACTGCGCCCCGGCGACGACGAGATCGAGCTCAACCCGGAGGACATCGACAACTTCGAGATTGGGATCAAGAGCAGCCTTCTCGACGGCCGGCTTTCGTTGGAAGGCACCTGGTTCGACATGACGCGCGACGGCATCGTGCACAGCGTCCGGCAGGGGCCGTTCTTCGTGCCGACGAACGCGGGCGAGCACGAGTACACGGGCTTCGAGCTGGGGGCGCGCTATGCGGCGTCGTCGCGGTTTGCCCTGTACGCGAACGCGGCTCTGTACGACAACCGCTTCGGCGACTTCCGGATCGAGAGCTCCGGCGGGGTCACCGACCTGTCCGGCAACCGCCTGCCGATCGCGCCGGACCAGGTCCTCAATGGCGGCGTCGAGTTCTCACCGGCCGACGCCTGGAAGGTCCGCGTCGACGTGAAGCACGTCGGCGACGTGGCGGTCGATCAGGGCAACACGTTCGAACTCGACCCCTACACGCTGCTGGACGCCGCCGTGTCGTGGTGGCTGAACGACCTCGTCCGCCTCACCCTGTCGGCGCACAACCTGCTCGACGAGGAGTACTACTGGAACGGCGACACCTCGCGGGCCGAGTCGGCGGATCCGGGTGCACCGCGGCAGGTGCTCCTGGGCGCCTCGTTCTCGTTCCGCTAGCTACTTCGGCCCGGCGTACTCCAGCGCAAACACGAACAGGTTGTTCGCGAAGCCCGGCTTGAGCTCCGGCGTCAGCCGCAGGAAGCTCGACGTGGTCGCCGAGATGCCGGTGCTGACAGCCACGTACTGCGTGCCGTCGACGGCGTAGGTGATCGGATAACCGGTGACCGGCGCGCCGAGGTTGACCTCCCACAGCACCTCGCCCGTCTCCTGGCTGTAGGCCTTGAACCGGCCGTTCACATCACCGCCGAACAGCAGTCCGCCGCCGGTGGCCACCAGTGACGTCGTCGACGCGCGCTGCTCGTGGAGCCAGACGGTCCTGCCGGTCTCGGCCGAGATCGCGTAGACGGTGCCGAGGTTCTCCGTGCCCGGCGCCAGCTCGTGGCGGACGCTCAGGGCGTAGATCGTGTGGGAGGCGCTCGGGTCGGTCGTCGTCAGGGTCGGCATGCACATGTTCCGCAGCGGGTAGTACAGCGTGTTCGTCTCCGGGCTGTACGCGCCGGCCTCCCAGTCCTTGCCGCCGTGCATGTTCGGGCAGATCAGCCGCTCCTCTTCCAGGGCGTTGAAGATGACCTCCGGGTTCTCGGTTGCCTTGCCGGTTTCGCCGTCGATGCTCTGGATCACGTTCTGGTAGACGGTCGGCCGCGCCCAGAGGAACTCTCCCGTCTCGCGGTCGATGGAGTAGACGAGCGCGGTCTTGCCGGGGATGCCGGTGATCACCTTGCGGACCTCGCCCGGTTCGATGTTCGGATTGATCCAGGCCACCTCGTCGGGGTCCGGCGCCACCGCGGTGTCGACGATCACGCGCTCGAAGGGATGGTCCAGGTCCCAGTGGTCGTTCATGTGCTGGTAGTGCCAGACGATCTCGCCGGTGTCGCCGTCGAGAGCGAGCGTCGAGTTGTGGTAGAGGTGCGTCTTGTCCGTGCCGCCGAGCATGAACTTGGGCGCCGGCGCGGTGACCGACGTGCCGGCGAAGAGCAGGTTGAGCTCCGGGTCGTAGCTCGGCGGCATCCAGGAGCCGACGTGAGCCCGTTCCTCGAAGGGCACGTCGCCCCAGGTCTCGTTGCCCGGCTCGCCGGGGGCCGGGATCGTGCGCCGCCGCCAGATCTCCTCGCCGGTCAGCGCATCGTGGGCGGTGATCACGCAGGCGTCGGGCCCGCCGCGCGGCGAGCAGCTCCGGCCCGAAAACGCCTTGCCGTTGCCGATGATCGGGCCCGCGCCCTGGATCGCGGGGTGGGTGCGGTAGTCGAGGACCATCGTCTCCCAGACCATGTTCCCCGTCTCCGCGTCGAGTGCGAAGAGGTGGTCGTCGACGCTGGCGTCGATGATCAGGTTGCCGTAGATCGCGATGTTCCGGTTGTTCTGGGACAGGAAGCCGCCGAGGTGCTCGCTGGCGTCGTCGGGGACCTTGCGGCGGTGCTCCCAGATCAGGTCGCCTGACTTCGCGTCGAGGGCCTGGATCACGTCGTTCGGATTCGGCATGTACATGACGCCCCGGTAGGCGAGCGGCGTGCCCGTCTGGCTGCCGTCGTTGAGCGAGCGGGTCCACACCATGCGGAGCTCGCCGACGTTGTCCGGCGTGATCTGGTCGAGCGGGCTGTAGCCCCAGCCGTTCGCGGTGCGCCGCCACATGAGCCAGTCCTCCGGCGCCGGGTTCACGAGCGTCTCGTCGGTGACCGGGACGAAGGGCTCGGACTGGGCGCTTGCGATTGGGACGCTCAGGATCTGAGCCACGACTGTGGCAGCGAGCAGGTACTGGAACCGCTTCGGCATCGGGACACCTCTTCTGTGTGGCTGGAGCCGTAGAGTATTACTGGGTGCGTCAGCATCCCCGCCGGCATTCCGGGACTGGGTGCGCCGGCCTGCCATCCGTGCGCCCGCTGACGGGCGCACGGACTGGTTCGCGGGTAGCGCGGAACGCGCCACCCGGGTTCTGGCCGGCTCCGCCGAAGGCGGCCAGAGAAAAGTGCCGGCCAGAACCCGGCTCCTCCCTGAAGGCGTCGCGTCACGCTGCCGAAGTCGGCAGTCAAATAACATTTGATAGGCGCGACGTTCGACCCCACGGACACTCTGTAGTAGAGTGCCTCGCCGTGGCGACGTTCACTCTTCAAGAAGGAACCCAGGTCGACATCGACGCCGAGGTACGCCGCCTTCGCGGCCGGCTGGGGCTGACCCAGGAACAGTTCGCCGGTCGGCTGGGCGTTTCGACGATCACCGTCCACCGTTGGGAGTCCGGACAGTCGCGTCCCCGGCGGCTCGCGGTCGAGAAGCTGGAGCAACTGCAGCAGGAGGCCGCGGCCGAGGCGTCCGAAGCGCGGCCCCTGCGAACGCTGCGCCCGGCGCCGCGCGCGGGAATCGGCCTGGACTTCGCGGGCGATCCGGAGGCCGTGCTCGCGGTGGCGGACGCGCTCCGGCTGTCGTTCGGGCGGCAGTTCAACCCGGCGTTCGCGATCGAGACGTCACGCATCGATCCACTGCTGCACCAGCGCTTCGCGGTCTACGAGCGGATGCTGAAGCAGGATCCTCTCCGTTTCCTGCTCGCCGACGATGCCGGCGCCGGCAAGACGATCATGACCGGTCTCTACGTCCGCGAGATGATGTCGAGAGAGCGGCTCGACCGCGTGTTGATCGTTCCTCCCGCCGGCCTGGTCGGCAACTGGCGGCGGGAGCTTTGGAACCTCTTTCGGTTGGACTTTCGCATCGTCGGCGGCGCCGACGCGAGGACGGAGAATCCGTTCCGCGGCGCCGGCGGCGACCGCGTGATCGTGTCGCTGGACACTCTGGCCGGCGACACGATGTTCGACGTCCTCCGGCGCGCCGGCCGCGGCTACGACCTGGTCGTGTTCGACGAGGCGCACAAGCTCAGCGTTCACGAGCGGGGCAGCCGCGTGGACAGGACCCGCCGCTACAAGCTGGCGGAAGCACTGGCGGTCGGCGCGGGCCGGGAAGGCAGGTTCGGCGGTCTTGGCTGGACGGCCCGTCATCTCCTGCTTCTTACCGCCACGCCGCACATGGGGAAGAGCCTTCCGTACGCATGGCTGTGGCGATTGCTCGACGCCCACGCCTTCGGCGCGGTGGAGGCCGTTCGGCGGGCTTCGCGGTCCACACGCGACCGGCACTTCCTCCGTCGCACGAAGGAGGAGATGACCGGCCTGGACGGTGGACCGCTCTATCCGCCGCGAGTGTGCGACACCTTCAGCTACCGCCTGAGCGAAGGCGAGAACGGCGAGCAGAGCCTCTACGACCGGACCACGCACTACCTCGACGAGTACTACGGCCGCGCCTTGGACAATCAGCCCGCCGTCGAACTCGCGAAGACCGTGTTCCAACGACGGCTGGCCAGCTCGACCTGGGCTCTGCTCCGGTCGTTCGAACGGCGCATCGAGAAGCTCACGCGGACCGCGGAGGCGATCGAGAACGGCGAACTCACCGCCGAGTTGCTGCTGCGGAGACAGCGCCGCCTGAGCGAGCGGCACCGCCATGACTACTTCGACGACGCGGCGGCGGACGACGACATGGCCGCGGACGGCTGGGCCGAGGGCAACGAGGCCTACGAGGACGCCGTCCTCGGGGCGGTCACCATGGTCAGCGCGGAGGAGTTGCGGCGGGAGGCGGCGCAGGTCGAAGACCTGGCTGGGCAGGCGCGCCGGCTGATCGCCTCCGGCACGGAAACCAAGTTCGAGCAGCTCCGCCGGGTGCTGGAGGATCCCGACTGGAAGGATGAGAAGTGGCTCATCTTCAGCGAACACCGGGACACCGTGGATCACTTGGTGCGACGCTTGGAAGGGCTTGGCTACAGGGGCCACACGGCACAGATCCACGGCGGCATGGACTGGAGGGAGCGGGACCGTCAGGTGGAGGCCTTCCGGCGGTCGAACGGCGCGCGCTACATGGTCGCCACCGATGCGGCCGGCGAGGGCATCAACCTGCAGTTCTGCCGGCTGATGGTCAACTACGACATCCCCTGGAACCCGGCGCGGCTGGAGCAGCGGATGGGCCGGATCCACCGCTACGGCCAGCGGTCCGAAGTCCGGATCTTCAATCTCGTCGCGGGCAGCACCCGCGAGGGGAGGGTCTTGCGGGTGCTTCTGGACAAGCTCGAGGCGATTCGGGAAGAGCTCTCCTCCGACAAGGTGTTCGATGTGGTCGGCCGCCTGTTCGAGGGCGAGTCGCTGACCCGGTTCATGGCCCGCGCGACAAGCGAGGAGGGCGAGCGGCGGGCAGTCGAGCGGGTCGAGCAGGCCCTTGACACTTCCCGGGTGAAACGGATCGACGAGCGGGACGCTGGAGTCTACGGCGCGCCGGAGGCCGCGGTGACCGGGGAGGATCTGCGTCCCGAAGTGGAAAGGGAGCGCTACCTGCATCTGCTTCCCGCCCATGTGCGGCGCCTGGTCGAGCGGGGCGCGCGCCTCCTCGGTCTCGACATCCGCGGCGACCTGGACGACCGCTTCGCGCTGGCGCCTTGCCGATCCGGCGCCCTCGATGCGTTGCTACCGGCGCTCGACGCCTATCCCGCCGACGCGCGCGAGTGGTTGACGGTTCGCCGGCCGCGGGATGAAGACTCCGGAATCTGGCTTCACCCCGGGGAGCCGCTGTTCGACGCCCTGTGCGAGGAGATTCGCTCGCAATTCATGAACGACGCAGTTCGGGGAGCGATCTTCGTCGACTCGATGGCCGAAGAGCCCTACCTGCTTCACCTGGCCGAGCTGTGGGTCGAGCAAGAAGCTGCCACTGGTCGAAGCGCCGGGCGCCGGGTGGTGGAGCGGCGTCTCGTCGCTTTGCAGCAGCGGGCCGAGGAGCCACCCGAGCAGTGCCCCGTAGAGAGAGTCCTGTTGCTAACTCCGACTGGGCTCGCGCCAGGAATGGCGCCGCTGGCGCCTCGGGCGCTCGACCTCCGGGCCCGAGCCGGTTCCTCCCTCGGCGTCCTTCTCGAGGAGCTGACAGGGAATCTGCAGGGAGAGCGGGAAGCGAACTTGCCTGAACTCCGGCGGCGCGCCGCCGTGGGCTTCGATCTCCGGGCGTCCGAACTGGCGTCGCTGCGGGCAAAGCTCGTTCGGAGAGGTCGAGACCCGGACGACCGCGGAGGCGAGGAACTGGAGGCGGTCAAGGCGGAACAGAAACGGCTGTCGACTGAACGCCAGGTCGCCCTGGAGCGCATCGAGGCAGAGCCGCGACGGGTCGTTCCGGGCGGCTGCCGTTTCCTGCTCCACGCACTCGTCGTTCGCCCGGAGGATGCAGGGGCGGCCGCGAGCGTCGAGCGGCTCGACGAGGCGGTGGAAGAGTTCGCCGTCCGCATCGCCGTCGAACGGGAGCGAGCCCGAAACGCCACCGTCCAGGACGTCTCCAGGCCCGGCCTCGCCCGTGCCGCGGGGTTGCCGGACTGGCCCGGGTTCGACCTGCTCTCCACCCTTCCGAGCGGCGAGCGGCGCTGCATCGAAGTCAAGGGCCGGGCCGGCCGGGCCGGGATCCCGATCCAGGCGAACGAATGGGCGCAGGCGTGCAAGCTGGGCGGCGGCTACTGGCTCTACGTCGTACTCGACTGCGCGGGCACGGCGCCCGAGCTGTTGCGAATCCGCGACCCGTTCCAGAAGCTGCTCGCGAGCGAGCGAACGAGAGCGCAGTTCGACGTGTCGCTGGGTTCGTTGATCGAGGCGGCAGAAACCGAGACGCCCGGGCGGCGCGATGTCGCGCCGACCGCGAACCGGTCCGGGCGTCCGTCGACGGGCTGCCCGGATGGACTGAATCGACAACGCCGGAGGGGAGCGAACCAATGAGAAAGGAACAAGTCAAGATGGGGCTCACCCACGTTCAAGTCACCGTTCGCAATCCCGCCGACATCGCGCGGAGTTGGGAAGGCGTCTTCCTGGTCGACACGGGCGCAATCGACTGTCTCGTACCGCGGGAGCGGCTGGAGCAGATCGGTCTGCGGCCCCGCGACCAGCGCACCTACGAACTGGCGGACGGCAGGAAGGCGGTGATGGACATTGCGGTCGCCGAGTTGGAGTTCATGGGAGAGATCGTCGGCGCCACGATCGTCGTCGGCGAGAACGGCACGGAGCCTCTGCTGGGCGTGACCGCGCTGGAGTCGCTGGGCATCGAGGTCGATCCGACGAATCAGCGACTCAGGAAGCTGCCGTCGATACGGTTGAAGTCCGCCGCCGAACCGCCGGAGTGGCTGCGGACGTCCGGCGCCCGCGATGAAGCCGCGGGAGTCCCGGCCGATCACGCCAGGGCGTCCGCTCCGTTCGGCGCACTCCCCGAAGCCGCCGAAGGCGGCGTGCCATGAGCGTGTTCGAGGTTCCCGTCGTGCTGCTCGACGCGGTCGAGGAGCATCCCAACGCCGACCGCCTGGAACTCGCCCGCGTGGGCGGCTATCGGGCCGTCGTGCCCAAGGGCAAGTACCGCGCCGGTCAGCGGGTCGTCTACATCCCGGAGAACGCGATCGTTCCGGAGGCTCTGCTGCGGCGGATGGGGCTGTGGGACGAGGACGCCGGCAAGGGCAGGCTCGGCGGCAAGCGGGGCGACCGCGTGCGGCCGGTGAGGCTGCGCGGCGAGCTCTCGCAGGGTCTGGTCTTCAAGGCGGCCGAGGATGCCGCGGTTGGGGCCGACATGGCGGCGGAGCACGGCATCACGAAGTACGTGCCGCGCATCCCGACCTCGATGTCGGGCCAGGTGACGGCCGTGGGCGGCTTCCTCGTTGCCTACGACATCGAGAACATTCAGAAGTACCCCGACGCGTTGACGCCCGGCGAGATCGTCGTGGTCACGGAGAAGCTGCACGGGACCTACGCCTGCTTCAGCTACGTTCCAGCCGCCTGGTCCGGCGCGCTTCCCGAAGGGCTGCCGAACGGCAACGTGCTGGTTTCGTCCAAGGGACTCGGCGCCAGGGGGCTGGCCTTCACGGATGCCGAGGAGAACGGCGCCAACCTCTACCTCCGAACGTGGAAGGAGCAGTTGCGCGACACGGGCGTCTGGCGACGTGTCGAGGAGGGCGCCGAGCAGCCCGTCCACGTCATGGCCGAGATCTTCGGCCGCGGCGTCCAGGATCTGCACTACGGCGTGGCGCCTCCTTCGCTCCGGGTCTTCGACGTGTTCGTCGGGGCGCCGACGACCGGCTCGTTCCTGGATCACGACGCGCTCTGCCGGGTGACAGACGACTGGGGTCTCGAACGCGTGCCGGAACTCGCGACGGCGCCGTTCAGCGAGGAACTCATCGCCGAGCACCGGGACGGTCCCGACACGCTCTCGGGAACTCACATGCGGGAAGGGATCGTCATCACGCCAAAGCAGGAGCGCGAGGACCGGCGTTTGCCGAGGGACCGGGTCAAGCTGAAGGCCGTCAGCCCGGACTACCTGCTTCGCCGCGGGAACCGCACGGAGTACGAGTGAGGCTGCGGAGCCCGTGGCCCGTTCTCTTCGGAGGGTGAGGAAACGATCCGCTACGGGGCGCAAAGGCCCCAGACAAGGGGGTGTCTCGGCCGTGAGCCTGACCGGCTTGGCCGCGTCGGAAGGAGACACCCGCCGCCGGAAAGAGGCGGGACGACGGGCCGAGTGTTCTCGTTGTGGGGCAGGTGTATCGTTGCGCATGATGATCAACCTGCAACGCCCGGAGTCGCACCGTGCTCTTGAACGGCTTGGAACGCACTCGAGAAGGATGTTCTTCGTGGCAGTTGGAAGTCTTCAAGTGGCCGTCTGTCTGTACTTGCTGGCGTCGACTTGGGCAGACTGAAGCGTCCACGGTCGGTAAAGGACGAGTGGAGCCCAAGCAGGCCGGACTCAAGAAGGTGAAACCGTCATGAAGTACACCGTCCTCATCGAGAAGGCTCCGAACAGCTACGGCGCCTACGCTCCCGATCTCCCCGGCTGCGGCGCCGCGGCCGATACGCGAGCCGAAGTCATCGAACTGATCCGGGAAGCCGTCGCCCTCCACCTCGAGGGCCTGCGGCGCGACGGCGATCCCGTGCCATCGCCCCAAACGACCGCCATCGAAGTCGACGTGCCGCTCGCCACCAAGGTCAGCGTGGCGGCGGCCGTCTAAGGCGAATCCCTACCGCCGGGTCCGCACAGGGACCAAGCCGAAGGGTGATCTTCCCGTCCTGCCGGCCAGCGGCCGTGAGGGCAAGGGAGCGATACGGGGTCCCAGCGGTGGCGGATCGGTGGATGGCGTGGCGCCGTTGGCGAAGGCGCTGTCCCGGAAGGCCGAGCATTGGAAGAGGAAGAGCCTCGACGATGAGTCGTTTCTGATCGCCGCCAGCGTTTGCCATGCCGACTTCTTCCTGGGCGACAGGGAGGAAGCCATCTATCGGCGCACCGGCGCCGGCTTGGATCGGAACGCGTTCCGCGACTCGCTGTCAGGCGTGGCCGGCGTGATCGTGTTCAGTCACGCGACGCTCGGGATGGAGAGGAGCGCTCCCGTGCGGCTGTTCCCGAATCCGAGTCGGCGTCCGCCGGAGTGCCTCGACTTCCTGCGGCGGGAACGGCGCCTGGCCGAACTCATCGGCATGGACTGAATGTCGCTGGAGTCGCGGCCAGCGGGCTGGTTGGAGACGGCTGGCGTCGAGACGACGATTGAGACGCGGCGCTCAGCCGGTGGCGGCCCGAGCTGGGTCGGCGCGGGGCGCCGCGTCGTCTCGAACCACGAGAGTCCGGCCAAGAGAGCGGAGAGCTCTCAGAATCTGGTCGAGTCGAGATGGCCTGCCGAGGTCGAGAAGCCGGCGGACCCTGGACTCGCGGATTCCCAGTGACTGGGCCAGATCGCGGGTTGTTTTTCCCTCATGGCGCATCGCCGTGTACAGAGCAAGTTGCGCGGCCGCTTGCGGCGGTACGGTGATCGGATCCTGGCCTCCAGCGGGTGCGCTCGGCGTGGGGATGTCTTCGTGGGCGTCGACATACATGCTCAGCGCCACGACGAGAGCGTTTTCGGCGAGGATCAGGGATTCCTCCCGGGTGGCGCCGCCGGTGATCGCCTCCGGAACGTCCGGGAAGTTGACGACAAAGGAGGATCCCTCTTCGTCCGGCGTCAGCATGCAGGGGTACGCGTAGTCCATGCTTGACGGCGCGGTGTTCAGAAGTCCTCGCGGTCGATGCCCAACTGCTTCAGCATCGCAGCATACCTTTCGAGATCTCTCCATGCTTGACGACCGTACGACCGGCGCCAATGTGGAGCTTGCCGTGACTCCCCTTGCCGCCGGCCCGGTCGAAGCGAAACACCTGACGGTTGCGGCGAGCGTAGCGGCGGGCTCGTCTCAGGAACTCGGCGCCGTTCACGGCGGCGCATCGTAGCCGAGTCCGCGACGGCTACGATTGGCGGCAATGCGGGCGTTCTTCCAGGGTAGCCGCGACGCCGGGTCGGTCCGGCCTGCGATGCTGATCGAGCGTTGCGGATGAGGGACCGCCGAAATCCGGGGCGGGAGGAAGGGAAGGCGGCTCCCGAGACTCGCCTGATCGAGGCAGCGTTTCCGCTGCGGCAGGCGTCTCTGGACTCGGTTCACGAGAAGAACGTCCGGCACGGCCACATTTCGACTCTGCACATCTGGCCGGCGAGGCGGCCGCTGGCGGCTTGCCGGGCGGCGCTGTTGGCGACGCTCCTACCGGACCCGGGAGACGCTGAAGGGCGGCGGCGGTTGATGGCGCGAATCGGGGGCGAGGTGCGCCAGCGGCAGACGCGGGCCGGAAAGCTCCGGGAGGAAACGGCCGGTGGAGTGCTCCACTGGGGCCGCGAGAACGACCCCGAGGTCGAGAAACTGCGCGAGGAGATCCGGGAGGCGTTCGGTGGCCGGGCGCCGCGGGTTCTCGACCCGTTCGCGGGCGGCGGGGCCATTCCTCTGGAGGCGATGCGGTTGGGTTGCGAGGTCACCGCGTCGGACCTGAACCCGGTCGCCTGGTTCGTGCTGCGCTGCACGCTGCACTATCCGCGGTTGGTGGCGGGGCGGGAGTTGCCGCTGCCTGACTTCGCCGTGCGCGACCGCGATTTCGTCGGGGCGTGCCTCAAGGCGCGGGGCGTCACGAGGAAGATCGCGTTGCGCGAGGAGCTGCGGCGGTTGGGCCACGGCGACGGCGACCCCGTGCAGGTCCGGTCGCCGTTGCTCGACGGCGTTCCGGCGCAACCGAGGCTGGCGTCGGCCCGGGGGTCGTCGTCGGTGGCCGGCGAGGGCGCGGCCTGGCCGCCGGGGCGGTCCGGCGACCAGCAGGCCACTCTTCACGCCGACTTCCCCTGGCACCTTCGGGCATGGGGACGGCGGGTCCTGGCCGAGGCTCGACGGGACCTCGCGAAGCGCTACCCGACCTACGCGGACTTCGAGCCGGTGCGCCGCAAGGGGCGGGGCAAGCGGGATGCCGAGATCCGATTCCCCGAGCAGCGTTTCAAGCCACGCCCTCCGCGGCTGCTTGAACCGGATGCCGACGGGAACGTCTCGGTCGCCGAGTTGAACGCCGAGTTCGACCCCGCCTGGCTGGAGAACGAAGCGAATCCGCGCTGGGTCGTGAAGCCTACGGTGGCCTACCTGTGGGCGCGGACGATCCGTTGCGCGAACTGCCGGGCGGAGGCGCCGCTGCTCAAGACGCGCTGGCTGTGCAAGAAGCCGGGCAAGCGGGTGCTGCTGGCGATGACGCCGCGGGAGGACGGTTCCGGCGTGGAGTTCGCACTGGAGCATGACGTGCCCGAAGGCGACGGAAACGCGGCACGGCGGCGCGAGCACGACCGCCGGTTGGGCGCCGGGACGATGAGCCGTAGCGGCGCGGCTTGCCCCTGCTGCGGCGGAATCTCGACGATGGCCGACCTGCGCAACGAGGGCCGGGCGGGGAGGCTCAGCGAGCGGATGACGGCCGTGGTCGTGGACGGACAGCAAGGCAAGGAGTACCGGTTCCCGACCGAGGCCGAGTTGGCGGCGGCTTCGGTCGCTGACGAGGAACTGCGAGCGCTCTACGCTGAGATTCCGTTTGGTCTGCCGGAGGAACCGACAGCGGACGAGAGAGCCCTGGGCATGCGAGTTCCGCGCTATGGCTTCGATACGTGGCGGAAGCTGTTCACGAACCGCCAGTTGCTGGCGTTGGGCGCCTTCGTCAGGGCGATTCGTGGCTTCGCTGGGGATACGACCGGCTATCCGGAGGACTGGCGCGAAACGCTCACCGCGTGCCTTGCGCCATCCATCAGTCGACTCACAGATCGCTGCAGTTCGTTGGCCACTTGGACCAACGATCACGACAAGATCCGCAGTACCTTCGCTCGCTTTGCGTTGCCCATGGTGTGGGACTTCGCCGAATCATGTCCGCTAGCTGACACGACCGGTGGCTTCGTACAAGCCGTCGAGTGGGTGGCGAGAGTGTGCGAACACCTTCAGCGGGCTACTTGGAAGGCTCCGTTGGCCGGAGTTTCTCAGAGATCGGCAACGCGGCCTTGGGAGCCTCAGCGCTTCGACGTCATCTGCACGGACCCCCCTTACTACGACGCCATCCCCTACTCGGACCTGATGGACTTCTTCTACGTCTGGCTGCGACGCGCCCTGCACGGGCTATCGCCTGAACTGGACGCGGCCTTCGCCGCACCGCTCGGTCCGAAGTGGCGGAAGGAGGCGTCCGGGGGCAAGGGCGACGGAGAGCTGATCGACGACGCGAGTCGCTTCGGCGGCGACCGGGACGCGTCGAAGCAGAACTACGAGGACGGCATGGCGCGCGCCTTCGGCCGCTTCCACGATGCACTGCGCCCCGACGGCCGACTCGTCATCGTGTTCGCCAACAAGCAGCCCGACGCTTGGGAGACGCTGGTCTCCGCCTTGATCCGGGCTGGATTCGTCGCCTGCGGCTCTTGGCCCATTCAGAGTGAGCGGCAAAGCCGGCAGCGGTCCCTGGCCTCGGCGGCCCTCTCATCATCCATCTGGCTCGTCTGCCGACGTCGGCCTGCCGACGCCCGGCCGGGCTGGGATGCCGCGGTCTTGACCGAGATGCGGTCCAACATCACGGAGAGCCTGCGGCGGTTCTGGGATGCCGGCATCCGCGGGCCGGACTTCGTGTGGGCTGCAACCGGCCCCGCGCTCGAGGCGTTCAGTCGTCATCCGGTCGTCAAGAAGGCGGACTCGCCGCGGGAGACGCTGTCCGTCGCGGAATTCCTGCGACAGGTGCGGCGCATCGTCGTGACCTTCGTAGTGAGCCGGCTGCTCGAGGCCGAGCCTGGCACGCCGACGGAGCTCGACGACCTGACGACCTACTACCTGTTGCACCGCAACGACTTCGGGTTGGGACCCGCCCCCGCGGGCCCCTGCATTCTCTACGCCGTATCGTGCAATCTCTCGGACTCCGATCTCGCTGGCGGCCTGGACTTGCTGGCGCGCGGCGCTTCGGCGGCGGCAACCGAAGCCTCGGACGAAGATGACGACGGCGCGGCGCCGGCCCCCGCGACATCCGGGTCGGAAGTCCGGCTCAAGCCGTGGAACCGGCGTCGAAACCGCGGTCTGGGCCAGCCCTCCGCCGACGGTGAACCGCCCGCTCTCATCGACTGCGTACACCGGCTCATGCAGCTCTGGAAGACCGGCGAGCAAGGCCGCGTGGACCGCTACCTGGCCGATCGCGGCCTTTGGCGGCACGAACTGTTCGCGCGGGTCGTCCAGGCCGTCATCGAACTCGCCGCCGAAGGCTCAGAGGAGCGATCGATCCTGGAGTCGATCCAGAACCACCTGCAGGGCAGCGGCGCCGCCGCGCCCGGACCGAGTCAGCGGACGCTGGCGTAGGTGGGGGGAGTCGAGAAGGAGAGGCTCCCAATTGGTCAATTGGTCATGCGGAAGGCCGGGAGGAAGTTCGCCGCCGTGATCCCGATGCACCGGCGGCGATGTCCCCAAGGGAGCTCTCAAGTGCTCCGGTCTTGATGTCATGGCGTCGCGCTGCCCCACGGAGGGTCGTCCCGCCCACGACTTTCCCGCCGAAAGCCGATCTCGGCGTGGAGGAGTTCATTGGAGCTCATGGGGACGCGGGACCGCCGGGCCGCGCTCTGCTAGCTTTCCCGCGTGATCGAACGATTGCGTGGCGGCCTGAGCCGCGCCGAGGTTGCCTTGGGGCGGGCCCAGGAACTGGTCGACGACGCCTGGGACGCGGACACCGACCGGGAACGGATTCGCTTGGCCAAGCGGGCGCTGGCGATCTCGAAGCGTTGCGCCGACGCCCACATCCTGTTGGCCGAGACGAGCGTCAAGGGAATCGTCGATGCGCGCCGCCACTACGAGCGGGGCGTGGCGGCCGGCGAGACCGCCATCGGCCGGCGGCATTTCGAGGAGGCCGCGGGCCACTTCTGGGGGATCCTCGAAACGCGGCCCTACATGCGCGCCCGGGCCGGTCTCGGCGAGTGTCTCTGGGACCTTGGCGAGCGCGATGCGGCCATCGGTCACTATCGCGACATGCTCCGCCTGAATCCGAACGACAACCAGGGTCTTCGCTCGACTCTTGCGTCCTGGCTGTTGGCGGTCGAGACCACGACGCCCTGGAGGAGTTGCTGGCCGAGTACGAGAAGGACATCTTCGTTTACTGGCCCTACACGAGAACGCTCCTTTCGTTTCGCCAGGGCGACGAGGCCGCCGCGCACGCTGCCCTCAAGAAGGCTTGGGACGCCAATCCCCATGTTCCCGACCTGCTCCTGGGCGTCACCTTCCTGCCGGAGGAACCGGCGGATGCCTATACGGTCGGCTCGCCGGAGGAGGCCCATGAGTACTTCCTGGAGGCAGCGGCAGCCTGGAAGGCCACGCGCGGAGCACTCGAGTGGCTGGACAAGTCCGTTCGGCCGCTGCGGCGGAAGACGAGGAAACGTCGCTGAACGGTCGACATAGGAGCGAGCGATGAGCCGGCGGACCACGGGGCGCAGACCCAGACCCTGGCACGAGGTCGTCCGGCTGAAGGACGAGTTGCGCACCGGCGAACTGTCGCTGGCGGAGTTCGCGGCCGACCTGCACGAGGTGACCCTGCAGCGAGGCCAGCGGCCGGTGTACGAGGAACCGGAGAAGTTCTTCGCGCTGACTTACCCCACCTACGCCTTGCGAGAGCTGGTCAAGGACGTGGCGGCGCGGCTGGCCGGGAAGAGCGACAAGGCGGTGCGGCAGTTGGAACTGACGTATGGCGGCGGCAAGACGCACACGCTGATCACTCTGTACCACCTGTTCAGGGAACCGGAGGCGTTGCCGGATGTGGCGGCGGTTCACGAGTTTCGGGAGCAGGCAGGCGGTCGGCTCCCGGGCGCCCATGCCGCGGCGCTCTGCTTCGACAAGATCGACGTGGAACGCGGCATCGAGGGGGTGCGCTCGCCGGAAGGCCGCACGCGTCCGCTTCGCCACCCGTGGAGCGTGCTCGCCTACCAGCTCGCCGGCGACGACGGGCTGCGCTCGATTCACGGCGACGGCAGCGCGGAAGAGCGGGAGACGCCGCCCGCGGAGCCGCTGCTCGTCAGGCTGCTGGAACGCCCCCGGGAGCGGGGCCTGGGCACGCTGATCCTGGTCGACGAGGTCCTCATGTACGCGCGGGAGAAGGCGGGGCAGGACCGCGTGTGGCGTGACCGCATCATCGACTTCTTTCAGTACCTGACCCAGGCCACAACGAAGGTGGACCGGGCGGCGATGGTGGCGTCGCTGCTTGCCACGGACCCCGCGAAGCAGCAGGGCGCCGAGGGCCGGCGACTGATCGGCGATCTCTTCGACGTCTTCCGCCGGCAGCGGGAGGAGGGCGTTCAGCCGGTCCAGCGCAAGGACGTGGCGGAGGTGCTGCGGCGCCGGTTCTTCAAGCCGGAGAGTTTGCAGAACAGGGAACCCTGGCGGTCCCAGGCGATCGGCGCCGTGCGTGAGCTGGCGAGACTCGACGAGACGACGGCCAAGGCGAAGAGCCGGGAGGAAGACCGGTTCGAGAAGAGCTTCCCGTTCCACCCCGATCTGACCGACGTCTTCTACAGCCGCTGGACCCAGCTCGCCGGCTTCCAGCGCACGCGCGGCATCCTCCGCACGCTGGCGACCGCCCTGCGCGAAGCCGAGTCCTGGGACTCGAGTCCTCTGATCGGTGCATCGACGCTGCTTCGGCGGGCGGGCGATCCGGGCATCTCGGAAGCCGTGCGCGAGTTGGCGGGCGTGGCCGGCTCGGAATCGGTCGAGGGCTCGCCAACGGACTGGGTCGCTCTGCTGGAAGCGGAGTTGACGAAGGCCGCCGGCATCCAGGAAGAGCTTCCCACGCTGGCAGACCGGCGCGAGGTGGAGCAGGCTGTGGTTTCGGTGTTTCTCTACTCGCAGCCGGTCGGCCGGAAGGCGTCGACGCCGGAGCTGCTGCGCATGGTCGGTGCGGGTGGCCCGGATGAGATCGCGCTTCGCAAGGGGTTGGCCCGCTGGCGCGAGCTCTCGTGGTTTCTGGACGACGAGGATGAGGGCGACGTCGTGGAAGCGGACGCCGGTCTGCCCAAGTCGTGGCGCCTCGGCAACCGCCCGAACCTGCGCCAGATGCACGACGAGGCCTGCGCCGAGCGGGTGACCGAGCGTGCGGTCGAGGTGCGGCTCGAAGAGGCCACGCGCAAGCTGAGGCTGCTGACGGACGGCGCCCGCGCGGCCGGCGCCGTCGTCCATGTGCTGCCCGCCTCGCCCCGGGATGTGGGCGATGACGGCAGCTTCCGCTACGCCGTGCTCGGCCCTGCGGCTGTTTCCGATTCGGGCAAGCCGAGCGCGCTGGCGCGCCGCTACCTCGTCGAAACGACCGGCGCGGACCGGCCGCGGGTCCATCGCAACGCGCTGGTCCTCACCGTGCCGTCGCGCGACGGCCTGGAGGCCGCCCGCGGCAGCGTGCGCGCCCTGTTGGGCTGGGAGGACGTGCAGAGCCAGTTGGAAGGGCGGTCCGTGGACGCCGTCCGCCGGGAGCGCCTCAACCAGAGGCTTCGGGGAGCGAGGCTGAGGGTTCCCGACGCGGTCAGGCAGGCCTACTGCATCGTCGTCACCGTGAACGCGGAGGGCGCCGAGCAGGCGTTCAAGCTACCGGGTGCCGCGGGGCCGCTGTTCCTGGAGATCAAGGGCGACGAGCGAACTCGCATTCGCGAGACGCCGGTCGATGCGGAGGCCCTCCTTCCCGGAGGGCCGTACGACCTTTGGCGCGACGACGAACCCTCTCGTCTCGTGAAGGATCTGGCGGGCGCGTTCGCCCGCTATCCCCACCTGCCGAAGATGCTGAAGCCTGCAGTCGTCCGGGAGACGGTGCTGCAGGGCGTGGAGCGCGGGCTCCTGGCGGCTCGACTGCCGCGGCCTGACGGCAGTCACCGGACCTGGTGGCGCGAGCCGGTCGATGCCGAGTCGAGCCACGACCTCGGGCTGGAGGTGCTGCTGCCGGGCGGCGCCGAACTGGCGCGACTCGCGCCGGAGCTGCTGAGACCCGGGTCGTTGCCGGGTCTCTGGGCGGAGGGCGCCGCGGGAGTCCGCTTCGCCGAGCTGCGGGAGTACTTCGCCGGCGGTTTCACGGTGACGATTCAGCGCGAAGGCTACGTAGACCTCTTCAAGGTGCCGCAATGCTCCGAGGACGTGCTTCGTCTGGCCGTCGAGGCGGCGGTGAAGGAGGGGTTCGTCTGGCTGCGCAACGGCCCGACTTCCGCCTGGAAGGAGGACGTGCCGTACGGCGCGCTTGATGAGCACGCGGTGTTGCAGCCGCCGCCCGAAGGTCTGACCCCTCAGGAGTTGGTCGAGGAAGCGTTGCCGGGCGGTTGGGCGGACGGCCGGACCAGCGGCTGGGCGCTAGGGCAGGCGCTGTCGCGGAAGCGAGGGGCGCCGGTGCCCTGGGGGCTGCTGCGCGAGGGGATCGACAACGCGGTGGTGAGCCGCTGGCTGGAGGTGACGGAAGGCAGCACGACCGTCGGCGCGGAACACGCCGGTTCCCTCACGTTGGGAAGGCCGGAGGACACCCCAGAGCCGGAACCGCAGCCGGAACCTCGGGTTGCTCGGGCGCTGCTGGAGCCGGACAACCTCCAGGACCTCGCCGAGCGCCTTCCGGAACTGCTGAGCGCCGGCGCCGGTTTGGGGCTGCGGTTCCGGGTGGGTGTCGTGCTGGGTGAAGACGCGCCGGACGAGGCGCGCGAGGCGCTGAACGAGGTGCTGAAGCAGGTGTCCGAGGATTTGAAGGCGGAGTAGCTTGGGCGAAGCATCCTTGCCCGCATTCGGTCTGCTCTTCTCGGAAGCCGCCCGCTAAGCTACTCGGCAATGCCACACAACAAGGTCTCCCTCGCTTCGGCTGCCGTAGCGGCAGCCGCCCTGTTCATCCTGTGTCCGCCCGCCCCGGCGCAGGAAGCCGGCTCGCTCGCAGCCGACGACGTCACCTCTCTCCTCGTGCGCCTCGGCGTCAACGACAGCGCCGCCCGCGACTGGGACGGCTCGCTCGAAGTGGCGGGCGGCGAACTCCTCGGCCTCCGCGACTGGCGGCCGCGGCCCGCCAACGAGGTCGAGGGCGCCGCATGGAAGCTCGCCAGCTACAAGGGCCCAAACTACAGGCCCGGCGCCATCCACGACACCCAGACCGTCGGTCCGGTCGAGTACTACCGCTCGCCCGGACTGGTCGTCGACGTGCGGGGCAACGGCGGCTCGCGCCTGATGTTCGCCACCGCCAACGGCGAGTTCGAGGTCCGGCTCGCCGATGTCGCGTTCGGTCGCCGGCTGCGGTTCCTGGGCGGCGACGTGACGGTCGAACGGGTGCCGGGGGCGGAGCGGATGACCTCCGACGACTACCAGAACGACTTCGCCACGATCCTCGGCAGTGACGGCGACGAAGTCTGGGCCGCGTGGCTCGGCTACCGCGACAACGCGAACGAGGTGCTCGCGCGGCGGTTCGACGGACAGGGCTGGGGAGAGGTCGAGACCCTGACGGAGCAGCCCGGCGATCACTATCTCGTCAAGATGGGCCGCGACGGGGACGGCCGCCCCTGGGTCGTCTATTCGGCTCAGAAAGACGGCAACTGGGATCTCTACGCCCGCGTCCTGGACGGTGATGCCTGGTCGGCGGCGGAACGGCTGACCGAAGCGCCGCAGCCGGACGTGTTCCACAACCTGGCTACCGACGCGGAGGGCAATCTCTGGGTGGTCTGGCAGGGCTTCCGCGACGGCGCCGCGGACATCTTCGCCCGCCGCTACGACGGCAAACGCTGGTCCGAGGCGGAACAGGTCTCGTCGTCGCCCGCGAACGACTGGGAGCCGGTGATCGTCGCCGACTCGAAGGGCGGCGTGTACGTCGGCTGGGACAGCTACGGCGCCGGCAACTACGACGTGCTGGTCCGCCGCTGGGCCGGGGGCGAGTGGGGCGAGGAGATGCCGGTCGCGTCGACGGCCAAGTACGAGGCGCACCTCAGCCTCGCCGTCGACGGACAGGACCGGGTCTGGGCGGCCTGGAACGAGAGCGGCGTGAACTGGGGGAAGGACACCGGCTGGGTGCTCAACCGCGAGGGCACACGGCTCTACGAGTGGCGCGCGATCAACGTCGCGGTCCACGACGGCTGGGAGTGGCGGTCGCCGGCCGCGGACATCAACGAGGCGTTGCCCGAAGAACTCCAGGGTTACAACGACTTCCCCGCCCTCTTCCCGGACGCCGACGGACGCATCTGGCTCTACTTCCGGCACCGGACCCTCCGCCAGGACGACATCCTCAGCGAGTCCCCGGCACACCGGGCCGCCTGGGAGGTCTGGAGCACGACGCTCCAGGGCGATCGCTGGCTCCGGCCGCAGCACATCCCGATGACGCGCTTCCGGCAGGATGCCCGCTGGGGGCTGGCGTCGGACGGCAACGGCGATGTCTGGGCCGCCTGGCCGACGGACAACCGGGACTACGCGGGGTTCCTGTTCGAGCACGCCGACGTCTACGCCGCGAAGCTGCCGCGGCTTATGACGAAGGTCGTGCCGCCGAAGCTGGTGGCCCGCGTCGTCGACGAGGTGCCGGCGTACGTGATCCACGAGAACGAGGCGGAGGACCTGGCGAGGATCCGCGGCTACGAGATCGAGTCCGAAGGGAAGACGTACCGCATCTACCGCGGCGACACCCACCGCCACACCGAGATCTCGATGGACGGGAACAACGACGGCTCGCTGATCCAGACCTACCGCTACGCGATGGATGTCGCCTCGCTCGACTACCTCCTGGCCAGCGAGCACAACTTCCTGGGCGGCCCGGACATCGAGTACATCAACTGGCTGCTGCACCAGACGGTCGACGTGTTCTCCGTCTCCGGCCGCTTCCAGCCGTTCTACGGCTACGAGCGCAGCATCTCCTTCCCCGACGGGCACCGGAACATCCTGTTCGCGGAGCGCGGCAAGCCGACTCTGCCGGTCACCGAGGCGGAGCGGAACCACGAGGAGGGCGCGGCGAGGCTCTACGAGTACCTGAAGGAGCAGGACGGCATCGCCATCTCCCACACGTCTGCCTCGAGCATGGGGACCGACTGGCGCGACAACGACCCGGAGGTCGAACCCCTGGTCGAGATCTACCAGGGCGATCGGGTCTCGAACGAGTACGAGGGCGCCCCGCGCGCCGCCCGCACGGGCAACCCGCGCTCAGCGCCCGGAGGCTTCCGGCCGGAGGGCTACGTCTGGAACGCCTGGGCGAAGGGCTACAAGCTGGGAGTCCAGGCCGCGTCCGACCACCTGTCGACCCATATCTCCTACGCCGCCACGATCGCCGAGGAGTTCACCCGCGAGGGGATGCTCGACGCGATGAAGAAGCGCCACAGCTACGGCGCGACGGACAACATCATCCTCGACTACCGGCTGCGGACGGGCGGCAGGGAGTACCTGCAGGGCGACATCCTGACCGCGGACGGCGACTTCCGGCTGAGCGTCCGGGTGATCGGCACGACGCCGATCCGCCAGATCGACATCATCCGCAACCAGACCTTCCTCTACAACCGCCAGAACCTCGAAGCCGACGTCAGCCTCGAGTTCGTCGACGCCGACGTCGAGCCCGGCGAGAACCTCTACTACGTGCGGGTGATCCAGGTCGACGGCAACATGGCCTGGTCCTCGCCGATCTGGGTGACTGTAGAGTAGGCCGCCGTGATGAAGGACTCTCTCGCAACCGTTCCGTCAAGCGCGTATCTGGCTTCCGGGTCGCGGCTGGCGGCGTGCGCCGCGGCCTTGTGCGGCGTGCATTGCGCGCTCACGCCGGTCCTGGTCGTCGCGGCGCCCGCGCTCGCGGTCTCCGGGAGCGTCGAACGGGCCGCCTGGGCTGGGACCGTGTTGGTCGGGGTGCTGTTGCTCGTCCTGGGGCCGGCCCGCAAGAGCACGTCCGTGATTCTCACCTTTGTCGGGGGAGCGGCCCTCTGGGCGGCCTCCCTGGCGGGTTGGCTCGAGCCGTTGCCCGAGGTCGTGACGTCGTCGGCCGGCAGCCTGACGCTCGCGGGCGCCATGGTGCTGAGCGCCCGTGCCTGCCACGCTACTTCGTGCTCGGCATGCGCCGACGAGGAACAGGCGAACCAGGCAGCCTGACCTGGTCAGTGCGCGGCGTACAGCCAGGCCCGGGCGCCGCGAAGCGGCAAGCACTGGGTGCGCCGGCCTTCTGGCCGGCTGCCGCCGCAGGCGGCCAGGGAATCGCGCCGCGAAGCGGCGACCTCAATGCTCCCGCTCGTAGTGCTGCCGTAGCAGGTCCTTGCCGTAGTCGTTGCCGTTCGGCGTGCGGACGACGGCGTGAATGTGCTGGCGAATGGGAGCGCGCCCTTCGACGAGATGCCGGATGCCGACGGGCCGCTGGTGGTCGAACTCGATCAGGATGACCGGGCTGTGGATCCGGTAGTAGAAAACCGAGTCGTCGGCGGTGCCGCCGATCCAGGCGAAACGGGTCTCGTCGAGATGGGCCTCGACCTCGGCCATCCGCACCCTGGCGTGGCCTTCCCGCATGTTGTGGACGTAGATGCCGATCAGGTCGAGCAGTCGCGTCCTGGCGTCGGCTGACAGTTCCGACGCCGCGAGGCCGGCGTAGTCGAGCACGATGTTGTCGCTGAACGCCTCGCCGAGGTTGTTGTTGCCGTCCTTCGAGGTCTCGATGATCGCCTTTGCCTGCTGCTCGGCCGGAAGCGAGCGGATCAGCGCGAGCCCCTGGTCCTGCTCCCGCTGCATGATCACGGTGCCCTTGAACTTGCCGGACTCGGCGATGACCGGCTCCGAGCCGATGAACAGCGGTGTCATTACGACCTGATCGCCGAGCACGAAGTAGTTGATGATCAGGTGGTGGCCGTCGACCTGCCAGCCCCAGGGCTGGTCGGCCGAGGGCTTGCCCATCACGGTGATCCAGTACAGCCACTCGTTGTACTCGACGAAGTTGTCGTTGTTCAGTTCACCCAGGGTGCGGTTGAGGTTCATGATGTCGCGGCTCAGCTTGAGGCCGTCCGCGCTGAGCGAGGCGCGCATCAGGCCGAAGGCCGCTTCGCGTTGGGTTTCGTCCATCTCGTCGAAGCTGACGCCCTGGCGCACGTAGAAGTGCTGGTTCATCCACTTGCGCCACTCGTCGTCGTCGACCGGGAAGGTCGTCATCGCGCGTTGTTCGGCCGAGAGGGAGGTTAGGAACGCCTCCGCAGCCAGTCGGACCGGTTCCGTCGATACGCCGGTCGACTCGATCCTGAAGAGGCCGCGCTGGATGCCGGAGCTGGCGTGGATGCCGACGTAGGGATCGTCGGCGAGGCGGGCGTCCGTCTGCCGGCTGCGTTCCTGCATCCGGTCGGCGCGGTCGCCGGGGCGTTGGGCGAGGGCGGCGGAGGTTGTGAGGAGGACGAGGGTGATGGTGACGGTGTGTCGGATCATGGTGTTGGCATGCTAGCGGCCGTCGGAGCCGGCGCTGGCGCGCCGGATGCCGGCCAGAAGGCCGGCGCACCCAGTGGCCGGCGTACCCAGCGACCGGATGGCGGCGGGAGGCGTTGGCGCACCCGGTGGCGGGCGCATCGCCCGCTTGCTCTCCTCAGCCGAAGAGGTTGCCGAACAGCCAGTCGAACTGGCTTCTCAGCACGACGTACCGGATGACCAGCAGCGCCATCGCAGCCTCGAACACGAAGACGACCCAGAGTCCGATGTGGGTCAGTCGCCGGGGCCGGATGCGTTGGTCCATCCGCGTGCGCTGGAGCCACAGCGTGGCGCCGCACTGGATCGGCAGGAAGATCGCCGAGGTCAGGCCGCCGACCATGATCAGGATGACGAAGTCCGTGACGAAGTAGTAGATCCCGAAGGCGGCGAGGGGCAGGCAGATGAGGTAGCCGCGGATGATCTTCTTGCGCAGCGCCAGGTTGGAGCGCTCGATCAGGCCCATCTCCATCAGGTAGTCCGGGATCGTCCGGCCGCCGCCGCCTGCCCCGGAGAGCACGGTGGAGAACAGGATGCTGAAGGCTCCGATGGCGAAGATCCATACCGCCCATACGCCAAGCGTCTGGGTGAAGATGTTGGAGAGCGCGCCGATCGTCTCGTCGTTGCCCTCGGGCGTCAGCCCCATCTTGTTCAGCACCCCGGCGCCGAGGATGTAGTAGGGGATCGTGGCGCAGGTCACGATGATCAGCGCGAGCCAGACGTCGGTGTGGAGCACGCGCATCCAGCCGCGGGCGTGGGACTCCCAGTTCGGGTCGCTGCGGTCGGAGCCGAGCAGGCTGGGATAGCCCTTCTCGACGCACCAGTAGGTGTAGGACGAGATATCGCCCGAGGTCGTGCCGGTGTAGCCGTAGGCGGAGAGGGCCAGCGCCGCGACGGCGACGAACAGCGTCATGTCCGGCTTCATGCCGCCGAGGATCTCGCCCGGCGTGGTCCGGAACTCGGTGAACTGCATCGCGATCACGCAGACCAGCGTGCATAACGTGAACGCGATGACCAGCGGCAGCATGACCCGCTCGAGCCACTTGTACGAGCCGGTGCCGAGGATGATCGAGCCGGCAACGGCGATGAGACCGGTGCAGAGAACGCCGTCGAGTTCGATGTTCCCCAGCGAAGCGAGGAAGGACATCGACTGGCCGGCGCCGCCGATGATGCCGCCCAGCCCCATCGTGCCGGGAACATAGGCGATGATGCCCAGCCAGATCGGCCAGGAGATCTTCCAGATCCGCCCCGGCAACCGGTTGATCGCGCGCAGGTAGGTGTCGCCCGACTCGATCGTGTAGCGCGCCAGTTCCGCCTGCACCAGCGACTTGCACCAGCAGGACAGGAGCATCCACCAGAGCAGGGTGAAGCCGGCGACCGCACCGAGGCTGGTCGTGAGCACCAGCTCGCCCGACCCGATCACCGCACCGGTGACGATGAGGCTCGGACCCAGGTACTTCAGGCGGTCCCGGAACCTGACCGGTGGCGCCACGGCCTCGCCGTGGCGGACGGTGTACGGATCGAGTACTTGGTTGGCCAGAAGGGACTTCCAGAGCGTCTGAGGGGCGCCGCGGAAGCGCCGGTCTGTGGTGGAGCGGAGGAAGGGTATCAGCCGCGCCGGCGACGATGGGGCCGGCCGCTACAACGTCGCCTTAGGACGGCTCTTCGGCTCCGACGTCGAGCGTCTCAACGCCGGCGGCCAGTGACTGATAGTGTCATGCACCAAGGAGACTTCCATGGCTGCGAATCACCTCGTGCAAGCACGCATCAACCCGGACGTGAAGGAGGAAGCGGCCGCCGTCCTGGCCGCCATGGGTCTGACCGTCTCCGACGCGGTACGCCTGCTGTTGACCAAGGTCGCCCACGAGAAGAAGCTGCCGTTCGCGCCGCTGGTGCCCAACGCCGTCACCATCGAAGCGATGAAGGAGGCTCGTCGGGGCGGACTTCCCCGGTTCGCCAGCGTCGAAGATCTCCTCGACGACCTGCATGCGGAAGATTGAGCGGACCACCCAGTTCAAGCGCGACTACAAGCGGGAGTCTCGCGGCCGGCATCGGACAACACTCGATGCTGTCCTGGTGCCGGTCCTGAAGGCCTTGACCGGCGATCAGTCACTCGAACGCCGGCACCACGACCACGCGTTGAGCGGTAGTTGGAGCGACCATAGAGACTGCCACGTCAAGCCGGATCTGGTGCTGATTTACCAGAAACCGGATCCCGAGACGCTCCGGCTGGTGCGCCTCGGATCCCATTCAGAACTCGGTCTGTAAAGCCCCGTGTAGTCCGCCTTCAGTCGATGACGATACGCGGTTCGCGTCGCTTCTCGCGCGCCTCCTTCTCCAGCAGCCGGGCGCCGCGGAGCATGTTGCCCATCGCGTAGTTCCCTTCGTGGCAGGCGTACTCGTAGAGCCGTTTGTCGGTCCGCGGCCAGGGTAGCGAGCCGGCGTACGGTGCGGTGTAGTCGGAGTCCTCGACGCTGAACTCGTAGAACAGGGTGTCCGCATCGAGGCGGGAGAATCGCTCGACGACGCGCAGGCCGTCGTGCGGGACATTCGGGGCGCGCAGGAAGTTCGTCGTCTCGACGACCAGGGTGTCGTCTTCCCACCAGCCGATCGAGTCGCCGGCGAACGACCGGACCTCGGGCGGCGCCTGCTCTGAATCGAGGCGGACGATCCGCGTCCAGTGCATCCACTCGACGTGGACCGCCACGTGGGTGTCGGTCTGCGTGATCGTCTTCAGGTTGTTGTACGCCGAGGGCCGCACCGGCACCGTGGGGCCGCCGGCGTAGAGGCAGCGGGTGCCGAGGGTCTGGACCTCCGGTTCGTCGTAGAGGTTGTCGCCGGCCTCGAGCCACCACGCCCCGCCCGGATTGCGGTTGTAGGCGCCGAGGCCGCGCGGGGTGAGGGCCTGGCCGCGCTCCGTCTTGGGCGGCAGCCGGCCGTTGGGCGGATCGGTGATGATCGAGTTGCGGTACTGCCCGTCGATCTCGAAGGGGATGTTGCCAAAATCGAACCAGAACTGGTTGTGGCCGCCGATGTTGCTGCGGTGTCCGTCGCCGCCGACCGGCGGGGCCTTGCGGTCCGGGTCGCTGGGGATGTCGGCCTGGACCCGGCCGGCCTCCGTCGCGGCCGCGATCCGCTGCGCGTCCTCGGCGCTCATGTACGGGTCGCTGCCGTACTTCGGATCGCGCATCATCGGCGTGCGGGTGGCGATGTCGTAGGTGCCGGAGAGGTCCGGCCTGCCGCTCGGTGTGCGGGGAATGTCGTCCTGCGCAATGGCCGGGGCGGACAGACTGAAGATGACGGCGGCGAGAAGGAGATGGGTTCGCATCGGCTGACCTCCTGTTGCTCTAAGGAGCCTTGCTTTCCGGAAGGGCGAAGGCGATCAACTCTGCCGGTTCGGTCATCCCGCCGCCGGTGACCGCGATGTACTGCCGTCCTCCCTGCATGTAGCTGACCGGGGCGCCGTGGAGGGCGCGGTCGGTGAGCACTTCGGCGAGCAGCTTGCCCGTCGCCTTGTTGTAGGCCTGGAGCGAGCTGCCGAGCACGGTCGAGCGATCGTTGTAGACCTCGAAGCGGGCCGTATGGGTGATGAGCAGCGTCTTCGTGACGAGCAGGCCGCCTTCCGTCACCGCGCTCGACGCAAGCCCGCCGAGCGGCCCCAGGTTGAGGTGGCGGATCGCCGGATGATTGCGCGGTCCGTCGCCGAGCGGCGCCTGCCAGGCGATGTCGCCGCGGTTCAGGTCGATGGCGGTGATTCGCTTGTACGGCGGCTTGAGCAGCGGCAGGCCGCGCGGACCGGCGGTCGAGACGCGGTCCAGCACGTAGGGCCAGGCGCTCCGCGCCCCGTCCGGCTCGACCAGGGCCATCCCCGAGGGCCGGGTCATCGACTGGACGAAGAGCATCCCGGTCTCGGGGTCGGCCGCGGCGCCCGGGTGATTCGCGCCGCCGCCGGCGCCCGGAAGGACGAGAATCGCCTCCTTGCCGCCCTCGCCGCGGCGGATCAGGGGCATGAACATCGGCCCGAGGATGAACTTCTCGGCGATCTCGAGCGCCTCGGCCCGGAGCTCCGGCGTGAAATCGATCAGGTCGTCTTCGCTCACGCCCTGACGGTCGAACGCCGGCGGTTTGGTCGGGAACGGCTGGGTCTTCGACATTTTCTCGCCCGGGACCGTGCTCTCCCAGGGGACCGGACGCTCCTCGATCGGCCACACCTGCTCGCCGGTCGCGCGGTCGAAGACGTAGGTGAACGCGGTTTTCGACACCTGGGCGACCGCCTTGATCAACCGGCCTTCGACGACGATGTCGAGCAGGTTCGGCGCCGAGGCGATGTCGTAGTCCCAGACGCCGTGGTGGACGGTCTGGAAGTGCCAGACCCGCTCGCCGGTCGCGGCGTCGACGCAGATCAGGCTCTCGGAGTACACGTTGTCGCCGTGCCGCAAACCGCCGTAGTAGTCGCTGGTCGGCGTGCTCGTCGCGAGGTAGACGTAGCCGAGTTCCTGGTCGGCGGTCATCGGCGCCCAGACGTTCGCGTTGCCGGTCGTCTTCCAGGAGTCGTTCTCCCAGGTCTCGACGAACTCCTCGCCCTCCTGGGGGATCGTGTGGAACCGCCACTTGAACTCGCCGGTGCGCACGTCGTAGCCGCGGACGTGGCCCGGCGGGTTGTTGTTCTGGAGCGGGAAGTCGAAGATGCGGGAGCCGACGACGATGGTGTCGCCTATGACGATCACCGGCTGGCCGTGGCTGATGTTCCGGAGTTCCGTGTTCTCGCGCCCCAGGTTGCGGGAGAGTTCGACCACGCCGTCCTCACCGAAGGCGCGGTCGGGCAGCCCCGTGGCCGGGTCGATCGAGATGAGCTGCTTGCCGATCGTGGCGACGAACAGGCGCTCCTGCTCACCGTCGGTCCAGTACTCGAGGCCGCGCGTGTAGTAGTTGTTCTGGGCCGGCTTGCCGCGCTCGTAGCTCTTCGGGTCGTAGACCCAGAGTTCCTCGCCCGTCGCGGCGTCGAGCGCGGCGACCTGGCTCAACTCGGTGGGGATGTAGAGCCGGCCGCCTGTGACCAGGGGCGACGAACGGAGCACCTGCCGCCGGTAGGGCGAGTTCTCCTCGATCCGCGAGTCGGCGGAAGCCCACTTCCATGCCGGCTCGAGCCGCCCGAAGTTCGAGCCGTCGATCTGGTCGAGCGCCGTGTAGCGGGTGAACCCGTCGTCGCCGCCGTGATGGCGCCACTCCCCGTCCGCAGCCCCGTACTGAGCGGCGCCTGCGGTGCAAAGAAAGAGGGCCGGGAGTGTCCCGAGAGCCCAACGGGGTTGGAAGTACACGACGGCTAGCATAGGGGCAATGAACCCCATAGACAATCGGATCAGCCGGTGAGAGCGGTGCGCTCCCTCGTGGCCCTCTCCCTCACCGCCTCCCTCTCCGCCCTGTCCTGCGCGGCCCCCGACCCCGAATCGGCCCCCGACGCCGACGGGGCGGCCGCCACCGACACTCTCGCGCCCGTCCGCGTCGAGCGCCTCCTCGACGCCCCCATCATCGGCGCGGGCCTCGACCCGAGCATCGGCGAGAACATCCAGGGGCCGTCACTCATCCGCGTGCCGGACTGGGTTGCCGATCCGCTCGGCCGCTACTACCTCTACTTCGCCGACCACAAGGGCCACTACATCCGGCTCGCCTACGCCGACGACCTGCTCGGGCCGTGGTCGATTCACGTCCCCGGCAGCCTGCAGATCGAGGAATCCCACTTCCTCGTCGAGCCGCCGGAGGTGACTCCGGAGATGGCGGCCGAGTGGGAGGAGCGGCGGGGCCTGAAGATCTCCCACGACGTAGTGAAGGAAATCACGGCGACTCACATCGCGTCGCCGGACGTTCACGTCGACGATGACAACCAGCGGATCGTCATGTACTTCCACGGCCTGGAAGGCGTGGGCCGCCAGGTCTCCCGGGTCGCCACGTCGACCGATGGCATCGACTTCGAAGCGCAGCCCCAGGAGCTGGGCCGCACCTACATGCGCATCTTCAACTACGGCGGTTTGACCTACTCCCTCGCCATGCCCGGCCAGTTCTACCGGTCGGAGGACGGCTTCACCGACTTCGAGTTGGGTCCGTTGCTGTTCAACCCGGACATGCGCCACTCGGCCCTGCTGCTCCGCGGCGACACGCTGTGGGTGTTCTGGACCCAGGTCGGCGAGGTACCGGAGCGCATTCTGCTCAGCAGCATCGATCTCAGCGGCGACTGGATGAGCTGGACGGACTCCGAACCGGTCGAGGTCCTGCGCCCCGAACGCGACTGGGAAGGCGCCGACGCCCCGCTCGAACCGTCCGTCCGCAGCACCGCCTACGGCCACGTGAACCAGTTGCGCGACCCGGCGATCTACGAGGAGGACGGTCGCGTCTTCCTGCTCTACGCCGTCGCCGGCGAAAGCGGCATCGCGATCGCCGAGGTCTTCTTCGAGTGACTGAACCGCTCCGCCACTGGGTGCGCCGGCCTGCCATCCGTGCGCCCGATGACGGGCGCACGGACTGGTTCACGGGTGGCGCGGCTCCGCGCCACCCGGGTTCTGGCCGGCATCCGGCTCCGTTCAGGATCTTCGCTGGCGGAATCACGGTCGCGTGCTGTCTTGCCGCCTGCGCCCCCAACCAACCCACCATCGACGGCACCGGCACGATCACGATCGCCGGCGCCACCCTGATCGACGGCACCGGTGCGCCGCCCGTCGAGGACGCGGTCGTCATCGTCCGCGGCGACCGCATCGAACGCGCCGGCTCGCGCCAGGACGTACCCGTGCCTGAAGGCGGCGAGGTCATCGACGCGACCGGCAAGTTCCTGATTCCCGGGCTCGTCGATCTCCACAACCACTACCGCGACGGCCTGGAGGAATGGGCCTGGGGCCTGCAACTCCACGCCGGCGTGCTGACCGTCCGCAGCCTCGGCTCCGATCACGGCCAGACCCCGGCGATGATCGCCGAGGCGCGTGCCGGCAACGTGCCGGCGCCGCGCATCTTCACCGCGGGGGTCGGCTTCACCCACCCCGAGGGCTTCCCACCGGGCAAGCTGGGTCCCGCCACCGAAGAAGAGGCCCGCGAGATGGTGCGCGAACTCGCCGTTCAGGAAGTCGACCTGATCAAGATGTGGGTCGACACCTTCCTCGACACGCGGCCGAAGATCGAGCCGGAGATCCGTGCCGCGATCGCCGACGAGGCGGCGCAGGACGGCATTCCCGTCTCGGCCCACGTCTTCTTCGAAGACGACGTCTGGCAGCTCGTCGGGGCCGGCGTGCGGTCCTTCGTCCACGGCGTCCGCGACCAGGAGGTCGACGACGAGTTCGTCGCGATGGCGCAGGACAACGGGCTCACCTTCGCGCCCGCGCTCGGCCAGGCGAAGACCTTCTGGTGGGTAGCCGAGCACCCGGAACTGCTCGACGACGAGGAGTTCCGGGCAGGCATCCAACCGGCTGCGTTCGAGCGGCTGCTCGATCCCGAGAACCGAGCCGCCATGCTGGAGAGCGAGTCGACCGCCAGGCGTCGCGTCGCCTACGACTACGTGACGAAGTTCGTCCGCCGGATGAACGAAGCCGGAGTCGTGATCACCGCCGGCTCCGACAGCGGCGCCGGGAACATCGCCTACGGTTGGGGCACCCACCATGAGCTCGAAACTCTGGTGGAAGACGGCGGCCTGACGCCGCTCCAGGCTCTGAACGCCGCCGGCGCGGCCGCGGCCTCCGAACTCACCGATGCCCCCGACTTCGGGTCGATCGCCTACGGCAAGGCCGCGGACCTCGTGCTGCTCTCCGCCGATCCCTTGGCCGACATCCGCAACACGCGGCAGATCGATCGCGTGATGCAGGCGGGCGCGTGGCTCGAGCGTGGCTTGCCGGTCTTCCCGCAGCCGCCACGGTAGGCCCGGAGAGGTTACAGGTGCGCGGGTCTTCCGGCCCGCATCCGCCGAAAGCGGCGACACTCGGTCATGATGCGGTCACTGCTCGCCGTTCTGCATCGCCTCCGACTCGTTCTCAGTCAATGCGCGTGTGCTGCCGCGGAAGTCGAAGTCCGGCACGATCACCTGCGGCTTGAACGTGATCCGGTGGTGGAAGACGCTCACGTCGCCGGGCGATAGCTGCTCGGCAAAGTAGGTCACGTTGTCGGACAGGCCGAGGAAGTGTTTGCGGTAGTCCTGCTGCCCGACCCGACATGTGACCTCCAGTTGGGTTGTCTGGTCTTCGATCGAGCATCGGCCCTCGATCGTCAGCATGTAGTCGCCGGTGACGCCGTTGTAGAACACGATGCGCCGATCGACCTCGAAGTTGTCGGACGCCTTGCTGATGTTGCGTGACGCCACCTCGGCATCGTCGCAGGCGATGGTCGCCACGAGCAGCGTTGCGCAGACGGCGAGCAGCGTTGAGGGACGGTTCATTCTTCTGTTTCCTCCAATGGTTGCCAGTGCTTGCCCTGCCTCCATGCAGCTCCACACCGGGCGTCGTCATCGGGGCGTTCGGACGAGTGTAGCTGCGGGCGTCGGGCAGCGCCGGCAGGACGAGGCTGGGGATGAAGAGTCCGTCGACGATCCGTCAATCGCTTCAGACGCTCTCCAGCAGAGGGCGATTCGGAACGATGCCGCGCAGGAACTCGTCGACCGGCAGGCAAAGAACATCGTCGATCAGCAGTCGGCGTGCGCCGCGGTAGAGCAGAGCGGCCTGCGCTTCCGGGTAGTCCGCCAGGAAGGCTCTCAACGCGCGCAGATCGGTCCGGTGCACGGTCCGGGAGTTCTTGACCTCGAAGGCCCAGAAGCCGGCCTCTCCGTAGACGACGAAGTCGATCTCTGAACCGCCGCGCGTGCGCCAGAAGAACAACCTGGAGGTCCCTTCCGAGTAGGCGGCCCAGGCGCGGAGATGTTGCGCCACGAGACCTTCGAGGGCCGGTCCCTCCGGTTCTGCTCGGCTGTCCAGCGGTCCGGTCGGACGGAGCGCTCGAAAGACGCCGGCGTCGAAGAGGTAGAGCTTGTCGTGGACGACCGTCTTTCGGCGTGCCCGGCGGCGGAACACGGGCAGGCGGAAGGCCAGAAGCAGATCCTCCAGGATGGCAACGTAGCCGGAGGCGGTGCGGCGTGGCACTTCGCACTCCCTGGCGACGGAGGCAACGTTGAGCTGGGCGCCATGCGAGAAGCTGACTGCTTCAAGAAAGCGGGCGAAGGCGCCGACGTCGCGAACGATGCCCTCGGCCTGGACTTCCTGCTCCAGGTAGAGCCCGGCATACGCATGGAGCATCTCTTCGGGGTCCGGCGCGCGCGTTACCAGGGGCAGGAGTCCGATGGCGAGTGCTAGATCGAGGGAGAAGTCGGGCGTCTCGGCGGCCATGAAAGGGTGCATCGTCCTGTAGAAGGCTCGCCCTCCGAGGAGATCGACGCCCCCCCGCCGGAGCTTCCTCGCACTCGATCCGGTGAGCGCGAATCGTCTGGTGTCCGGCGACTCCAGAACGGCGTGGACCACGGTGAGAAGCTCGGGCACGCGCTGGACCTCGTCGATGACGACGTCGCCACGATCCGGCTCTGCGGCGATCATCTCGCGCAGGCGCTCGGGCCGAGCCCGGAGAGCCCGGTAGAGAGCCGGGTCAAGAAGATCCAGATAGAGCGCGTCCGGAAGCTGGGCTTGGAGCCAGGTCGATTTGCCTGTCCCCCGAGGTCCGAAGAGGAAGAAACTCTGGTCCGGTAGCTTGCAGAAGCGCGGAGTTACTGCCGATTTGCGTCGCAAAACGGCGATAGTCTAGCCGATATGCGACTTTCGGGCACCCTGCCGGCACTCGGCTGACATCGACTCCGGCTCAGTCGGCGGCCGGCTCGTCTGCTCCGGATACAGCCAACCTCCACCCCAGGAGCCCCGTGTAGACGATGCCGCTGGCGGACATCAACCCGAATACCGGAGCGAGGGACAGTTCCAGCGTGTTCGAATGCCACGCGGCGATGAACAGCGCCAGAGAGCCGAGGGCCAGCAGCGCGACGATGCCGTTCAGCACCGCCGGCAGGCGCAGCGGCGCCGGTCGGGAGACGAGGCCGAAGGCCAGGACCGCCATCCCGGCATAACCTGCGACGCTGCCCGTGAAGTGCAGGCCCCATACCGTGCGCTGCATCGCCAGCGCCGACGCCAGCCACTCTGCCGACTCGGCCGCGCCGGGCCCCAGCGCCGCCTCGCCCATGCCGATGAGCATGTAGTCGAAACCTCGCATCACCATCTGCAGGACCAGACCGACCGCCATCGCGAGCAGGCCGAGCCTCGGCACGGGGGCGGCGTACCTGCGCAACGTCACGATGCCGTTCAGCATGAGCAGGGCGCCCAGGACGAGTACGACCGCTACGGTGTAGGACAGGGTGGCGTTACGCGCCATCGCCAGCGTCAGGTCCGCGAGGCTGGTGCTGGGGACCGTATCCACCATGCCGCGGCCGGGCGAGAAGGCGTAGGCGACAGCCACCGCCACGGTTCCGGACAGCAGCGAGTAGCCGCCGAGCTTCGCTTCGGTCAACCGCTTCATGTGCCTCCGTGGTCCGCCGCAAGAGCCATCCGCCAAGGACACTTGGGCCACTGTATCAACCACTGATGCCGGCCCGGACAGAGTTGTCCACCAAGAGATGAGCCGGAAGACGGTCGCGCCACGCGAGAAGCGAAGGTCTATTGTAGATCTTAGTATCGCAAACGGGGACAGTCCAGCCGAATCGCGGCTGTATGGATAACTCACCAGCGCCCGCCGAGTGTTTAGCCGGCGCGCGAACCCGCACACGGCGGGTACACGCTAGTTCTAGCCGATATGTGACCGTCGAAGCGTCTACCTGAGGTGGTTGCGGATCGCCGAGGTGCCGTCCCTCGTGCCTCGAACACGCCGAGCTGTTTGGTAGTTGGACCGACTACGACTCACCCTTCAGGATCGCTCTGAGACGGCCGAGTCTTGGATCGTGTGTCCGTGGAATCCACGTTCTGCGGGACTCGAGCCAGCGGCGAAAGCGTTCGAGGTCAAGGAGATCCGTGACCACCTTGCGACGTGTGGTGGTGGGGAGCAGATCTTGGTATGGGCCCGCGCCGAGTAGCGGCTCGAAGCCCTCGTGGTCGGCTAGCACTGCTTCGGCAAGACGCTGATGGGAAGCTAGTGTCGTGTCACTCGTCAAAGGTCGGATAGAGGCGTTTGAGTTTGACTCGTGCGTCGTCGGTAGTGAACTGCCAGTCGACCTTTGCCTGGATGCGGTCCCTGGCGGCCTTCCAGGCGG
>LXNI01000259.1_pt1 | contig 66911 bp, 52 predicted proteins | sample 809091 | NCBI WGS metagenome assembly LXNI01 (sample SAMN04870527, study PRJNA318959) | sponge metagenome | biome: 01000161; feature: marine sponge reef; material: water | host: Sarcotragus foetidus | place: Greece: Milos, Mediterranean Sea | collected 2013-05-29 | depth 5-7 m
AGTTGGAGGAGCATGACTACAGGCATGCGGGGGAAGCTCGGGAATCCGGGAGGGACGCGCAGACGCTGGTGCAAATGAATGCCCCAAAGCCATCTGCGAACAGCCTCGTTAACGAAACAAGCTAAGAAACCCGTCAGAACATTTAGTCGGTGAGTTGTCTTTCCAACGTAAGTGTATCTGCCGCAAACAATCGGATGCCTTCTGCCAGTTTCCCGGTTGCCATTTCATCCTCATTCAGCGCCAATCTAAACTCAGGTTCGGAGAGGTGAGATTTTGCTTCCGATTCACCGGGGTTTTCTGCATCGAGCGCCTGTTTAAGTAACCCCTCGTCGGCAGCCAGATCCTCCATCAACGCCGGGCTGATGGTAAGACGGTCACAGCCGGCAAGTGCTTCGATCTGGCCAGTGTTGCGAAAACTTGCTCCCATCACCACAGTACCGTAGCCATGGGTTTTGTAGTAGTTGAAAATGCGGCTGACAGATTGCACACCCGGGTCCGATGCGCCGATGTAATCTACCCCCGTCTTCTGTTTCCACCAGTCATAGATGCGGCCCACAAAAGGAGAAATCAGGAATGCACCGGCATCGGCACAGGCCTGCGCCTGGGCGAAGGAAAACAACAGGGTCAGATTGCAGTTAATAGACTCCTTCTCCAGAATCCCGGCCGCGCGAATGCCTTCCCAGGTAGACGCCAGCTTGATGAGGACTCGCTCACGACCGGTACCCACTGATTCATATTCGCCGATCAGGTGTCTGGCTCGCGCTACCATGGCATCCGCATCAAAGGACAACCTCGCATCCACCTCGGTAGAAACCCGGCCAGGTATGATTCCGAGGATCTCGTTGCCGATCAACACCGCCAACCGGTCCATACACGTATCGACCATTTCCTGGCTGCTGCCGCCCAGTTGACGGGCATGGTCCCGAGCACTACTCACCAATCCAGCGTATTGGGGCATCGCTGCCGCTTTTAGCAGCAGCGAGGGATTGGTGGTGGCGTCCATTGGCAGATAAGCCTTCATGGCTTCAATATCACCGGAATCTGCAACGACGTCGGTTAACTGTTTTAGTTGGTCCAGCTTACTGATCATGGATGGCTCTCTTCTGATCGAGTTGGACAGTGTATCATTAAGTTATTGGGCTTCGACATAGAGAAGTTGCCAGGGAACACCAGATCTCGCTCACGAATTATTTCGGGAGTATTTTATGGTACTTTTACACGCTCATTTTTGACAATACAGGGTAATCAGACGTGATGAAAACGACAAGGAAACTGCCATGACGGTCTACGTGATTGGTGGTATCAACCAGGACATCGTCGCGACCAGCGACACTCACCTGCGTCCGGGTGAAACACTCACTGGTAATGATCTCAACTATTACCCAGGTGGTAAAGGCGCCAATCAGGCAATCGCCGCAGCAAGAGCCGGTGCTCAAGTTGCCATGGTCGGTTGTACCGGGGATGACGCAGCGGGTAGTGGGTTACGCGACTATCTGGCTGAATCCGGTGTCGATGTTTCCCGGATCGTGGCTAAACAGGGTATCCCTACGGGGACGGCGCTGATCGTGGTTGCACATGGTGAAAATTCAATTATCGTCGTGCTGGGCGCCAATGAAACCGTTGGCACGGACAGCATCGATGGGATCTCCTTTACAGCTGAAGACATTGTTGTTGCCCAGTTTGAAACGCCTGTTGAAACGACGCTGGCAGCGTTCAAAGCGGCGCGTCAGTGTGGTGCGAGAACCCTTCTCAACCCATCACCCGTCATGCCGGTTCCTGCAGAACTGCTGGGCCAGACTGATGTCCTGATCGTCAATGAGCACGAGTTTGAACTGATCTTCGAAACCCCATTGGGGCCCGTACTCAATGAGGATGCTGCCGGACCGGCCGGTTTCACCGGAACCCTCGTGATTACGCTGGGTTCTGATGGCGTATTGGCGTTATCGGAAAACGACCGGATCAGGGAAGCCGGGCGCGCCGTTGAAGTATTGGATTCTACGGGTGCTGGCGACTGTTTTATGGGTTATCTGGCTGCTGCACTGCACAATCACCAGGATCTGGCGTCAGCCATCGCGCTGGCGAATCTGGCGGCGTCTGTCAGTGTCACTGTTCCCGGTGCTGCTTCTTCGATACCGGATCGTGAATCACTGGCGTAATTTTGTTCATGGCACATTGTTCATGGCACACCCCGGACAGGAATCAATTAACCGGAAAATAGGTCCTGGTACCGCTGGTGTCGGTTCCAGCCCTGAAATACGGCACAAGATCGATATCCGTCCCTCCAATGCGATAGCGGATGTCCCGACCGTCCGCTGCCACCAACGACAACATTGAGGCCAATGATTTGTCTCTATCAAAGCTGATCGGCAGGGAGTCCTCAGATATCACTTGCGCGAGCGCCAGGGGACCATGAGTAAACGCTACCCACTTTCGGTTGCCTTCACCTTTCTGAATATGCGCCGCCGGATGACAGGTGTAACGGACATCAATCACGTCGCCTTGCTCCCAGACACGATCGATTCGATAAAATCCGCCTCTTGTCTCCACCTTGACTTCGTTTCCGTTCACCAGAACGCTCTCTACGGTCACACTCAGTGCAGGCATTCTGAATTCGAGTCGAAACGCTTTTGCTGCCAAAGGATGAAGTGTAATGATAGCGCTTGAGCCAAACGGATAATCGCTCTCAATCGTCACGCTGCCAGCACCAAACTGGTCGGGCAGTTCGGCCGTAAAAGGGAAAAGCCCGTTAATACTCAGCGCGCCATCAATCTCTCCAACAAGATGCGCGGAAAACATCTCCATCCCCCTGGGCATACTCGACCCACAACAGTGAAGGCGTGGACTGAACTCCATAGCCGACTGATTCGGTGTCGTGAAATAGCACCACTGGATACCATCATCGTGCTGATGACCATAGAGACTATTGAGCAGCGTTTTCTCCGCCTCATCCATATAACGAGAGCTTCCTGTCAACTCGAATAAATGTATGTTGAGTTGTATCCAGGTCGCATCGCAGCAGCCTTCCACAAAGATCTCCTCCGGGTCAAAATCCGCCGTATACGCGAAGCATTCCCGGTTGGCGTTGTACTCCATTTTGCAGGTCCAGGGGCCACCCGTAACCAGAACGTGTTTCTCGAGAATCTGCATCCAACCCTTCAGCACAGTATTCATATAACGCTCGTCTTGGGTGCATCGGAACAGTCGAAGTAAACCAAGCAGATTCGCCATCAACTGATAACCTTTACCGTTACCCGGATGTACCACGCTACCGCCATCGAGCATGGTGCCCATCAACCGGTGCGCAGGATTGTTCTCAATTGACGCAACTATATGCTCAGCGAATTCCAGATACGCTTTCTCACCCGTGCGTTCATACAACATCATGATGGATTCAAGCAGGGTCGTGGAAGAGATTCCTTCCCGGGTGCCATACCGGGTGATATCGCTGCCACCTTCGCCGTACACTCTGATCAGCAAATCAGCCATCTTTCGGCAGGCATCGACAATGCGCTCATCCGGGAAATATTGTTCGTAGGTCAGCAGACCATAGAGATTGTAGCGATGGGTCCAGATATCCCAGCCAACATTATGAAGGGTCTTACCCACATCATCCTGCACTAACCCGCGCTCGGGAATCGCCACAAACGTTGATTCACTATCGTAGGTACCGAGGTAGCCATCAGGGAGCTGTGTCGCCAGCAGTCGCTCTACGTTGCTCGCCATCTCCTGTTGAATCCTCTCATCGCCCGTCACCCGCCAGGCTAAAACCGCAGCATGCAGCCACTTGCCCAGATGTTCGCCCTGCCATGCATGGACGCCTGGTCTCTGCTCAAACCCATCAATGAGATAACCGGACTCTGCGATATGCCACAATCGATGATTGCGCCACAGCGACACTCTTTCTGCCAGCAATCCGCTTTCTTTCCGGATAAGAATCGGCTGCCAATTATTTTCTATCATCGCCAACACCCTGACTGTTTTAGTGGCATGCATCACCTACTCTGCCAGCAGGTCAGGCAATTGTAAATATTGACGCAACCCCAATCAGCAAGTTTCCGTAATGTTGTGGTACCAGTCAGACCGAACTCATCGACCGGAATCAGCTTTGCCATCGTTCCTCCTCTTTTTCGTAATTTCACTACATCTGTTGGGTAATTTCGATGTTTATCTAGCGTTTCACGACAATGTATTGTAGTTTAACTACACTATGAGCATTTCAATTGTCACGCGGATCGAACGCCAGCTGGAAGGTCTCTCCCCTTCGGAGCGACGGGTCGGTAGCTGGATACTGGAAAATCCCAGACGAGCGGTAGATGCCTCCATCATGGAGGTGGCCACATCCGCAGAGGCCAGCGAGCCCACCGTGATCCGGTTCTGCCGCAGCATGGGGACCTCGGGTTACCGGGAATTCAGGACACAGCTGATTGCCGCGCTGCAACGCCCCGAGAGTTACCTGCATCATGATGTAGACAGCAATGACACGGCGGGTAACGCTGCACAGAAAGTGCTGGAGAGTTCCCTTCGCGCCCTCATTGATCTGCGCGAACTGGTTTCAGGGATGCCTTTCGATGATGCGGTTGCGAAAATGGCGGGCGCGCGCCAGCTTGTATTTGTCGGTGTCGGCGCATCAGGTATCGTCGCACAGGACGCGTGTCACAAATTTTTCAGACTCGGTGTACCCTGCACTACCGCACTCGACAGTCAGACAATCTTTCAACAGGCCTCGATAGCGAGACCGGAAGATATTTTTATCGCCATTTCTCATACCGGGTTCTGGCTGGACCTCACCAGGGGTCTTAACCTTGCTGCAGAGCGAGGCGCCACCATCATTGCCCTGACTGATCCACACGCACCACTCGCACAGACGGCCTCCATCGTTTTCGACTGTCACCCGGTCGAAGACACCAATGTGTTTACGCCCATGACGTCAAGGCTGGCGCCTCTTGTGCTGCTCGATGCACTCCAGGTCGGGCTGGCAATCAGACTGGGAGACAACGCAATGGAAAATCTCAAGTTGACGAAGGAAGCTCTCGCTGTCTCACGGGAGGGGCGCTCGATATGACGATAAAGCCGGAAGGCGCCCAGATCCGTGGAACGAAAATTGTCGCGACACCGGGTCCCGCCACTGATCGGATCATTCTTTCCAAGGGCGACTATAGAAACGGCCAGAGTGGGACAAACACAGTAAAGAACTTGGAGGTAGTCTGATGAAAGCTATTCGTATCGGCATAATGGGATTCGGCCAGGTCGGTCGACAGATCTACAAACTGACACTCGAAGACGAGAGATTTGATGTGGCAGCCATCTCGGATATCGGCAAGCCGGAGATTCTTTGCCATCTGCTTAACAAAACAATGGGATCGGGTGGCAGCGTGATGCTCAAAAACAACTATCTCGTCAGCGACAGAATGCAAACCCGGTTGATGCCGGCGGACCACCCGACGGATATCCCCTGGGATGTATTCGATGTAGATGTGGTGGTGGATGCTACGGGAAGATTTCGCACCGCAGATGAACTCGAACCACACATCGCAAACGGCGCAAGACGTGTCGTTACCTCAGCGTTGCCGGAGGGCAATATAGACCGGGTTGTACTCTATGGCGTCAACCAGGATCAGGCCAAAAGCAGTGACAGAATCGTCTCCGCAGGTTCGGCATCGACCACAGCAACCGTCCTGGCGTTAAAAACCATCTCAGATGCCTATGAGATAGAACATGTCAGCATGACATCAGTGCATGCGTACACCAGCGATCAAAGTCTTCAGGACTACGCGGGCGCCGACTACAGGCGCAGTCGCTCCGGGGCCGAAAATATCATTCCCAACGACACACCCGCACTTCACTGGGTTCAACAGGTACTACCCATGATGCAGGGCAGGATGACCGCCTATGCGCTGAACGTGCCGGTGCAGACTGGTTCCATGCTGGATATCACCTTCGCACTGGCCACGTCAAACCTGAACCTCGATTCCATCAAAAACCTCTTCGTCCAAGCAGCTGACGAGAACCCGGAACTGATTGGCGTCACCAACGACCCTATCGTGTCATCGGATGTCAAAGGCATCCCCTACTCACTGCTGGTCGACCTGGACGGTTGCATGCTCGCGGGCAACAGCTTCGTCAAGGTGCTGGCCTGGCACGATACACAGGGGCATGCTCGTCGCATACTGGATGTGGTGGCGACCTACGCTCAACTGGACGAAAACCAATATAAGGAGGCATCGTAATGCGCATTGCAATCAACGGTTTCGGGCGTATCGGCCGCGCCGTGTTCAGAATAGCCGAAACACTGCCTGACGTCGAAGTAGTCGCCATCAACGATCTGTTCGATAACGCGGCCCTGCAATATCTGCTGACCTATGACACCGTTATGGGGCGATTCGAGGGCGGCGTGTCCATCGAAGACAACGAACTTGTCACTCCGGGTACACGCGCCAGAATGTTCAGCGAGCGCAGTCCTGCTGATCTACCCTGGGGTGAATTGGGCATCGATGCCGTGGTGGAATCTACCGGGGTTTTCGTAAACAGGGAGCAGGTATCGATGCACCTCGACGCCGGCGCCAGACGCGCTCTGCTGACGGTCCCCGCCAAGGACAAGATCGACTACACCGTTGTGCTGGGTGTGAATGAAGAAGGTTTAACCAGCTCCCATCGCATTATTTCAAACGCAAGTTGTACGACGAACTGCCTGGCTCCGCTGGCCAAGGTATTACACGATCAGTTCGGCATTGCCGAGGGTGTGATAAATACCGTACACGCCTATACGAACGACCAGAGTCTTGCTGATGTCCCCCACTCTGACTGGCGACGCAGCAGGGCGGCCGCCGAAAACATCATTCCAACATCCACCGGCGCTGCCAAGGCAGTCGGCGAGGTATTGCCGGAACTGAATGGACGACTGGACGGTATCGCATCGCGTGTCCCCGTAGCGGATGGCTCTGTTGTTGATCTGTTCGCGCGCCTTGAGAAGGATGTCAGCGCAGCAGAGATCAACGAAACGGTAAAAGCCTCAGCGGAAACCAAAGGGTTAAAAGGCGTGCTTGAGTACACGGAAGAACCCGTTGTTTCTTCGGACATCATCGGCAACCCGCACTCTTCGATTTTCGATGCAACTTTTACGCAGGTCAGCGGCGGTAAATTCGTCAAGGTACTTAGCTGGTACGACAACGAGTGGGGTTATTCGAACCGGGTCTGCGACGTTCTGCAGATGCTGGCGGAACTGGACTGAAGGCAAGACTGACAGCCCTGCGCGGGGGTCAGGTGGAGAAGACGGACGCATCGATGGCGCGAAACTGTGTTGACAGCCACTTCCTGGGGCACGTCGTCAATGTCGGATGGTTACTCGACATCAGGGATGGTGATGTGAAATGACGGGCAAGGAGCTAACCGGTGCCCCGACCTTGATCAATGTCTCCCATGAGCCAGACCTTGATCAAAGATTGATACGGCATATCACGCTTATTAGCTTCAATTTTGATGCGATCAAGTAATGTTTCTGGCAGTCTGAGCGAAATTGTTTTGGTTGAAGGCTTAAGGTTTGGCATTGAGACTGTATCAGCTTGACGCCAGTCAAGATAATCACTGGAGTCATGCTTTTCCCAGAAAGCACGTTCTTCTGCTTCTGTTTTAAATTTCGGTATCTTCTTGAGTTTGCTCATAAATCCGTCTCTCCTTTCTGTGCATGTCTCGAGCGGAGATTACTCGAATCAAAGTGCCTGCCGATCGTAGCGTAAATGTGACGTGACCGTAGTGAGGACGCCAGGTTCCTTAACGTCGTATATATTGTAACTACAGGCATCAGATTTCACTACGGAACTATTGAATGGGACACATGGAACAACAACAGGAATTTCAGGAGACACCGGTCACCTTTACACCACCGGTCCACCACTACGTATTGCTTACTGCGCCTGACGGCAACATGCTGGGGTTGGATGACAGTGGAAAGTTTGTGTTACTCGAGGAGGCAGATGATCGCGTGATCTGGGATCGGTTGCCCAATGGTTTAAAACACAAAGTCACTGACAAAGAGATCTCTTTCGTGATTGATGTTGATACCTGCACACTGGTCGTCGATGGAAACGACTTGACGATTACCATCAGTCATGGTCCGGAGAAGCTACCCTCCGAGTATCTGGAATATCTGCAGCGAAACGGCTGGGTGTGTTTAACCAGCGTTCTACCGCCGGACACTGTGGACCGACTCCAACATACCGCCGCAACCGATCACTACGAACATCTGGAGCGAAGAACCGACATGCCCGCCGTTTGTCAGGACGCTGCCGTTGGTAGAGCAATCTGCGAACCCGTCTCTCTATGGCTCATCAGGAACTACCTGGGAACGCGGGACCTGCATCTGGCACATCCGCCGAATTGTATTTCACTCGCCCCCTACGATGGAGTAAGCAGGGTACAGGGTTGGCATGCCGATATTCCTTATGGTCGTACCGGTGGCGCCGATCGCAAGGGTCCGCGTAAAGCGGTACAGCGTAACGTCTGCATTTCCGACTTTGGCAAGGCGAATGGCGCAACCGCGTACAAACTGGGTTCGCACCAGGAAGATTCAGGGCCGCCAGAGGAGTGGAACCCTGGTCACCAGGGCGATGATCCCACTTTACGTCCATATAGTGGTCCCGATGCAGACATCGTCGAGGCTCCTGCCGGGAGCATCGTGCTTTACGACGCCAGAACCTGGCATCGCGCGGGATTCAACCACAGCGATCAAAAACGTGGCGCGATGCTGATGTCTTTTCAGACTGCTGATGTGACACCCAAGAAAGACACCAGACCCACCTGCGGGAAACTGCACGAAAGTGTTGTGTACAATGAACTGAATGCCCGGGAACAGCGGGAGATTACAGAGCTGATGATGAATCAGCCCGACTGACAGGTAGCAAGTAGAGAAGGAACAACCACAATGCCGAATGAACAACTGGAACGGGATGGCCTCGCCGGACCGTTTGAATTAGCAGACAAATCGAATTTAGATACATTATGTGAGATTGCTTTGGAACTGGAGGCGCTCCAGGGCAAGCAGAACACACTTGCCCGGATGGCGGGTTTGGAAGACCAGCAACGTTGGACCACAATCATTAACCGGCATATGGCGTTCAAACCCATGCAGGTTCTTTTTCGCGACACGAATCTGCAGTCTGTGGTTGCCGATTGTTTCGGTAAGGACCTGCTGCTGTGGCAGACCAAGTTCTTTCCCAAGCATCCGGGTGTCGGTGAAAACTATTGGCATCATGATCGCATTATCGAAAACGCCGATGATCCGATTAATCTCTACGACACCACCAACCATTTCTCCTTCGTCATCGCGTTGACTGATCTTGGCACGGAACACGGGCGCATCGAATACATCAGAGGCTCTCACAAACTCATTGAGGGTTTTGATAGAACTATGCCGCGCATCTTCGATGAGATGCCCGAGGTGGTTCATGAACGGATCACGCCCCTGACGCTCAAGAAAGGAGAGTTTGCCGTGTTTCATTCTGCAGTCGTGCATCGCAGCCTTGCCTACGGGCACAAAGAGGAAGACTGGAGCCCCAACTATTTTGGCGCCCCCATCCCGGAACTTCGACGCAAAGCGACAAGAGAGGACGGAAGAATCACGTTAGCGGCAAGACTTGCAAGAAAAGGTACCATCATCCCCGAAAACTCCGGCGCCAATCCGGCAGGTGTATTTAATGCGATTGCAGAGCCAATGCCCTACTACGAAGATCCGGCTAAGCAGGTCATCGGTGAAAGATCCGCGGTAATGCCATTTAACTGAGCGTTCAGTTTGTCGCTGTCGCGGAGCAAACAGGCCAGCTTACCTGGATTTTTTTCGTCATGTGCTTCCCCCGCATGCCTGTAGTCATGCTCCTCCAGCTCGGCGCTCCGACATTAGGCTTACGCAAATGAACACCCCAAAACCATCTGCTGTATGTCCTGGATAGTGCCTGTTTGATAGCATCGTACGGGGTGGCTGCCCCGAAACCCGGGTTTAGAGACTATTTGTTTGATGAGAGATCACCAGTAGAAAGTTCTTACCGCTTCTACCTCCGGTTGCGATACCACCGCTAACCAGATTAGGATCATGCTTCACTCGGGAGCCCGTCAACATTCATGAAAGTCCTCATCTTGTCCGACATCCACAGCAACATCCATGCATTGGAAGCCATCTGGACCCGCGAGAACGATAGCGAACAGATTTACTGCGCAGGCGATCTGGTCGACTATGGACCCTACCCAAAGGAAGTACTGGACTGGGTCCGTGCCCACGACGTGCACTCCGTTCAGGGTAACCACGACGCCTGGGTGAGTAAGCTATATCGAGAAAGTATGGCCCTCGATAACATACCGACCGAGGATCGTACCTGGGCAGAGCACAACATCAGCTTACTGGATGAATCTGACGTTACGTTTCTGGAACAGCTGCCGCAGACACTGACATTTTCGGCTGATGGATTCAGCTATGCGTTAACCCACATCTTTGATAAGTACCGCGAGATCAAAAGCCTGCAGCAATACGAAGAATTCAGACAGAATCGATTTGCAGGGGCCGACTATACACGACTGTTATTGGGCCACACCCATCGGCAGGCAATTCGACACCTGAGCGACGACCTGCTCTGGATGAACCCCGGCAGCGGCTCCTATCGCAGGCCCGACGATCTGGATCAGACCGCGCATTACGCAACGATTACAGACGGAACGCTATCGCTGGGCAGAATATCCTATGACCACAGCATCCTCTTCCGAGTGACACAGGAGTTGAAGCTCAACGAGAAAGAGCATAAACACCAATGGGCCTGGGGGCCTCGCCCATGAGGGAAAAACCCTCCCGGGCGTCTTATTCACAGGTGATACAGTCTCAGATCGCTCCAACAAAAAAACCAAGGATCAATTATGCAAGTCGGTACCATGTCAGGCACCTTTCAACGGCCTACTCTTGAGGAATCCCTGGACGCCAGTCTAGAACACGATATTCGCCACCTGCAGTTTAACTGGGGTTCAGCACATCCATCAGGGTCGTTGCCGGAGGTTATTGATGAGATCGCTATTTATGCCGGCGCTGAGTTCAAGAAGCGCGACATGGTCGTTGCCGCTGTTGCCGGCAATGCCAACATGGTCGATATTGATCCGGAGAATCGGCAAAAGGCCATCGACAAGGTACTGATGATAATTCCCGCCTGCGCCAGGATAGGGACAAACGTGATTGCTACCTGCACCGGGTCGCGAAATCCCGAGAGTATGTGGAGAGATCACCCCGATAATCAGTCGGCAGAAACCTGGAAAACGTTGCGCAATACGTTAGAGCAAATCTTGCCGGCAGCCGAAGCAGCTGGTGTCGATATCGCATTTGAACCTGAGTACAACAACGTCTGCCAAAACGCGCGCCTGAGTCGCCGCCTGATTGACGAAATGGCATCACCGAGACTTAAAGTCGTGATGGATGCCGCCAACATATTCGGCAAGGATGATCTGGAGCGCATGACCGAAGTACTCGATGAGGCTTTTGATTTGCTGGGCGACCATGTTGCCATCGCTCACGGGAAAGACCTGGACCATGGTGGCGATGCGGGGCACCTGCCGGCAGGTACCGGCAAACTGGACTATGCGCACTACGTCAAACTGCTCTGCGGTCTATCCTTTGACGTACCCGTCATTCTGCACGGACTCAGTGAAGAGCAATTACCGGAAAGCGCAGCCATGCTGAGGCGTCACGCTTCGGCATATCAATAAGGAGCGAACTCATGAAAGCAAAAATCGGCCTTCTGGGTTGCGGTAACCCGGCGCGCAGTTGGTACATGCCAACGCTGAGTGAGTTAACCAGACATGGTGAGATCGAATGGGTCGCCCTTTGCGACATTGACGAAAAACTCGCCGAAGAACACGGTGCCAACTATGGTGTGCCCTATTACCTGAGTCTCGATGAGATGATGGACAAGCACAAAGACTTGAATGCCGTGTGCATAGTGACCAGCGATCCTCTGCACCACGTGCTTGGTTCACAGGTCGCCGAACGCGGCGTACACGTCATGGTAGAAAAGCCCATGGCAATGACTCTTGCCGCTTGTGACATGATCATCGACACATGCCGCCGTAACAATGTGCATTTCGAAGTGGCGGAAAACTACTTTCGCTGGTCCAAACAGCGACTGATCGTGAAGCTTATTAAGGAAGGTGTCCTTGGTGACATCGTTCGTGTCTATTTTTCCGAACCCAAGCGCCAGCTGCCGTTTGATCCGAAGGTCTCCTACAGTGATCTGGGCCGACCCATCTCCGGTTTTGGCAGAACCGGTGGCATGGTGATGGACATGGGTGCGCACCGCTTGTCACAGCTACGCATCTACGCACAAAGCGACGCCAGGAAAATTACCGCGACGGTAAGACGATATCGTTCGGATCCAACCATCCTCGCTGAAGACTGGGCGCATGCCATGATCGAGTTCGAAAGCGGCGCCATGGGTATTTACGAGACCTCTCGGGTTGGTGAGCTGCAGAAGTACTGTCAGATAACGGGAACGCTGGGGGGCATACTGGACTACGACTATATGGGACCCGATATTCCGCTGCGCCTGCTTGATGGCGAACAGTGGAAAGACATCCCTGTGGAAACAGAGCGCCGCACCATCGACGGCGTAGATGTCCTGCAGCGAATTGTCGCGCACACGGACCCGCAGATCGTCTACGAAAACCCATTTCGCGACTACGCAATTAACGACTGGTGCGTTGGCCACGCGGCAGAGATCATGAGCATCGCCAATGCAGCACTCAACGATGAACCCGCTGAATATTCTTTGGGGGGACGCCAGGATGTCGAAATGGCCATGGCGATATACGAATCATCTTTAAAGGGCACAGTGCCCATTAACCTGCCGCTTGAAGGTATGACTGATTACGAGAAAGCGGTTCACGAGGATTATCTCGAGAAGTTCGGGCGGCCTATCATTCCGTCCCAGGACAGCCTCCTATGACCAGTCAACGCCCTGTCTGGAAGGGTTAACGCCCTGACGATGTACCCAGGGCTTACCGTTATCGTCCCAGGGATGGGCCTCCAGCCACTCCTCGTTCATTGCGCAACCCAACCCGGGTCCGGGTGGCAGACTGAAGTAGCCGTCCTTCTGTACGGGAAAATCACCGATAACAGCTTCCTGGAGCCACGAATGAATTCCACCTTCGGTAATCACAAAGTTAGGTGTGCAGGAATCCAGATGTAGCGCGGCAAGGGTGTTGAACGGGCCATAGCAGTTATGGGGCTGAAAGCCCACGTAGTAAGCCTCTGCCATCGCAGCGATTTTCTTCGTTTCCAGAATGCCGCCCGCATACATGATGTCAGGTTGGATCATGGATACTGCGTGCAGTGGTAACAGTTCTGCAAAGTCGTATTTAGTCAACAATCTCTCGCCGGTAGCGATAGGAATGTTGATGTGCTCAGACACCTTCTTTAAGGCATCGAGGTTCTGCGGTGGTACCGGTTCTTCATAGTAAAAGGGTCTGAATTCCTCGAGGCGATTCGCCACCCGGATCGCATCTGTTGGGGAAAGTCTTCCATGTACCTCGACCAGCAGTTCGACATCATCCCCTACCGCTTCTCGCACCGCGCGCATTTTCTCGACCGCCAGGTCTTCCGAGGCCTTATCGATATAGATCCCGCGGTGCTCAAATGGATCGCCCTTCAGCGCTGTCAGACCCTGACCGACGTGATTCATGGCGTTCTCTACAGAGCGCTCCACTGTGGGGCCATCCCACCTGCCGTAAGTCCAGATACGATCTCGCATCTTGCCGCCAAGCAAATCATAGACTGGAGCACCGAGAGCTTGTCCCTTGATATCCCAAAGCGCGATCTCTATTCCACTGATCGCCGACATCTGCACCACACCGCCGCGGACATGAAAGTAGTGGTACAACGTCTGCCAGTGCTTTTCGATCTCACCAGGATCTTCGCCAACCAGCGTCCTGCCAAACTCATCAATCATGGTAGCGACCGCGAGTGGGCCGGAAGAGGCCTCGCCCCATCCTGTAATTCCTTCGTCAGTTTCGATTTTGACGAATATGAAGTTACGGGAAACGGTGGGGCCAAAGGGCACTCCAGCGGGCACGGCTTTAACGGATGTAATTTTCACAAACAGTCAGTCCTTGGTAGAAAGATGAACCTGAGGTATACCACGTCTCACCTAAATGACGTCTGGCGCCGGGACTTCCTCATTGTGTAAACGGCCACCCAGAATCCTCAATGCGGCTGACGCCTGCGCAGTAACCCATGAGAAGTCGCCTGCCCGAACGCGATCTGGCGAGACGAACCAGGAACCACCAACGCACCTCACACAATCCAGACCCAGATAATCGACTGCCAGTTCTGCCGTTATACCCCCTGTCGGGAAGAAACTGATTTCGGGTAGCGGCGCCGACAGGGCTTTGATCATCCGAATACCACCGGAAACCTCCGCGGGAAAGAACTTTACGAAGTCATAACCCCGTTCATAGAGCTGAAGTGCTTCGGCTGCCGTTCCTGCACCCGGGATTAAATGGGCGTCTCTCGCATCTGCCTCATCAAGCAGGCCATCTGAAAATCCGGGACTGACGCAAAAGCGAGCACCTGCATCCATAACCTGTCCGATCTGCGTCGCGTTGCGGATGCTGCCCGCACCGACGCAGATATCAGGACATTCCCTTGCCACCTGTTCTATAGCAGCAAAGGCAGCATCGGTTCTGAGAGTGATTTCAATCACGCCGATGCCTGCACTGATCAGCGCTTTTGCCAGCGGTACTGCCTGATCGATATCATCGATCACAACTACTGGAACAATCGGTGTGTCTACGAACAAATCTTCAGTCTTCATCATGCCTGGCCCAACGTTGCCATCATACGAAGTACATCACAGACTCAGTTCGAATAACACCATTTGATTTTCATCCTGCTTGCCTTACCGGCAACCTGGATTCCGGATAGCGACAAAGGAGGCTGTCAAGAGAAGACACTTCCCCCGTTTATATCAACACTGGCGCCATTGATAAAACTCCCGGCTGGAGATGCGAGTAAACTGACAAGCTCAGCGACTTCCTGCGACTGTCCTTCACGCTGAAGTGGTGTACCGGCAGCAACATTTTTACGAACCTCATCGGTTGTAAACGTATCGTGGAAAGACGTGCTGATCATACCGGGGCACACACAGTTAACGCGGATATTGCGGGGGCCCAACTCCTTTGCCATTGACCTGGTGAAAGTCATGACGGCGCCTTTCGAGGTTGCATAGGCTGCCGCACCTCCACCACCACCATCCCGTCCGGCCTGAGAGCCAAGATTGACAATCGACCCACCATTACTCATGTGGGGCACGACACGTTGTGTCGTCAGGAACACGCTGGTCACGTTGAGTCTCAGCACCTGTTCAAGAAATTCCTGATCCATCTCTGCAAGAGGCTTCCTTGCAACCAGCCCGCCGACAACATTGACAAGGATATCGATGGTTTCACCGAAGGCTTCCTGCGTTGCTTTCACAAGGTTATCGACGTCTTCTTTTTTGGTCATATCACCTTGAACCAGAATGGCATCGCCGCCTGCTTCTGTGATCGACTTCAAAGTAGCTTCGCCTTCGTTGGCACTATTACAATAATTGACAACGACTTTGGCGCCGTCAGCAGCCAGTTTTTCAGAAACGGCCCTACCTATATCTCTTGCACCGCCAGCGACGATTGCAACTTTGTTTTTTAAACTCAATGTTACTTCCACCTTAAATAAAGTTTTTGGAGCAGATCAATTTCATCCTTGTTTGGTTACCGCCTCAATACACAACCATTTCCAGACTGATTACCCTGCGAATATGCCAGTCCTAGCGTCAAAACTATCAGGTTAGTCAGTTCGATGATTGCTATGATACGAGAACTTCACTCGGTGTTTGAATTCCTTTTACAACCATCAGCTAGGATAGCCCCAGTCCAGTTGGCAATATCATATTGCTTTACCAAATTAAATATTTTGTTTTACCAAAGTGGACTGAAGAGGGACTATAACTATGTATTCCTTATTGGGTCAAGTAATATTTCTGATAAATTTCTATAAAATTGGACAGTCAGGCTTACTGTTTTGCTTTCTAACACCCAATCAACGGGAGCATCTGTTTACAATGCGGGATAGCCGGCAAAGGTGACAACGACAAGGAGCTACAGAACATGAAACTTGTCAACGACATACTATTACCAATTTAAAAATCATGATAGGCTGGTACTCATTGTGGCTACTACAGTCCCCTCTCCCACGGGTCACAACAAGTGGAGATGAAATAGATGGCTGGTGACACGCGACTCTATAGAAGTATAGTCGACAGGATATTGTTATCTATAAACTCCGGTGAATTTCCTGCAGGAGGCAGATTACCTCCTGAACGTGAACTCGCGGAGCGGTTCGACGTTAGTCGACCGACTGTCCGGGAAGCCATTATCGCGCTGGAAGCGCTTGAACGTGTCGAAGTAAAGACCGGTTCCGGTATCTATGTGCTGGACTCGACCCGGGGTCGGTACGGCATCGACTTTACCATCAGTCCATTCGAGTTGACCGAAGCACGGGCGATGATCGAGGGGGAAGCCGCCGCATTGGCTGCGTTGATGATTACAGGAGAACAGTTAGCTGAACTCGAAGTTGCACTGCACGAAATGGCTTCATCGAGTGCTGAAATCTATGAAAACGCGGACAAGAAGTTTCATCAGACCATTTCCCGCGCAACCGGCAACAAGATGCTGGATTCAGTGGTTGATAATCTCTGGTACGTCAGAGATCACTCCCCCATGGTCTACCGTGCTTACAAGGCGATCTGCGAATCCGACGGTAATGTTCGCGTGCAGGAGCACATTGAGATTTTCGAAGCGCTCAAACAACGCGATGACAAGGCGGCCCGCACTGCAATGCATCAGCATTTCTCACGCATCATCAACAAGTTGATCGTCGCGACCGAGAAAGAACAGGTGGAAGCAATTCAGCGCAAGATGCTGGAAAGCAAAGAGCGATTCTCCCTGAACCATCTTGTATCTTCAAAGTAAGAAGCCCGAGTAAAACGAAATGATCTCCCTTGGCGTTATAGGCGAATGCATGCTGGAATTTCGAGAAAAAGCCGGTAGTTATACACTCGGTTACGGTGGAGATGTATTCAACACTGCGGTCTATGCTTCCCGGCTTGGGCTCGACGTTAAATTCTTCACTGCAACCGGTGACGACAGGTTCTCACGATACCTGGTGGAATCCTGGATAAAGGAAGGTATCGCAACCGATACGGTCCGTATCATTCCTGACCTGACACCGAGCCTTTACATCATCAAGACGGACGAAACCGGTGAGCGAACATTCCACTACTGGCGTGAAGCATCACCCTTCATTCAATGGCTGTTACCTGGGGAATACGTTCAGAATCTACCTGGCAAGCTGGAAAGCTGCCAATGCGTCTACTTCTCCGGCATCTCACTCGCGCTGTTGTCGGATGATGACAAAGCTCTACTACTCCAAATCCTGAAATCCTACCGTAGAGCCGGCGGTCTCGTCGGGTTTGACCCGAATTATCGGCCGAGATTATGGCAATGCAGCTCCGAGGCAGAGGCATGGATTGACCGCGCATATTCGATCAGCGATATCGTCTTTCCATCCTATGATGACGAGGTACTGTTACGGCCCGAAAGATCAAAAAGTAATCTCATCGAGCACATGATCAGTCTTGGGGTTAAGGAAGTTGTTATGAAAGATGGCGCCCATGGCGCCACAGTGAATACTGGAGGGCAAAGTCAATCACTCACTGCAGTTCCAGTAGAGACAGTCGTTGACACAACTGCAGCGGGTGATTCTTTTAACGGAGGTTATCTGTCCATCCGGCTCAAGGGAGGCGATGCCATTTCGTCTGCAGAAATGGGCTGCAAAGTTGCGGCAAAGGTCATTCAGCATAGTGGCGCCATCATCTCGGACAAGGTGACACTGGCAGAACAAATGGGGTCGAACAAATGGGGTCGGAGTAAAGTGCCGGAGTAAAACGTCTCGCCTTTACGGCAATGTTGCGTTTTACTCCGGCACTTTACTCCGACCCCACTAATCTCTCCGACCCCACTAATCTTCGTAGAAGTACGGCCCTGTCCAGTGATGATGTGCGCCATCAATTGTTAAATTATGTCGCATGGAAGCAGATGGATTGCTGTTCGACAGGCCAAACAGACGCACATTGCCTTTTAGATCCCTGATGCTGAATACTGAATAGTTTTCATCGTCCCTGACAATTTCAAGCGCGGCTACAGCACTCCGTGGATTGATCGACAACTCCGAAACCGGGCTATAGCTCCCATGGGGCTCGACGATGCTTACAAATACGGTGCTCCCAACACCCTTTCTTCGAATAACAAACGCCGCATCCCGGCGCAGGTTAAACTGCGGATCGTTGGCCCCAATCCTGGCAAACAACAACTCATCACTTTCCCCAGTCGCCGATGTCAATGTATAGAACCGTCTGTTTGCCAGCCAGGAAAATCTTGTGTTGTCGTTTGACGGCCTGCCTTTCCCCTCCAGATACAAGTGTTGATATCCGCTTTTTTCTCCAAGCGGGACCAGGGAAGCGGGAAACTCATACTCAAAATTAGCATCCAGCACCTGGCCCATGAAATAGAAAGGAAGGTCATATTGATGCTCGTCATCGGAATCCAATCGAAATATATCGAGCAGGAAAGGCTTTTCGAATTCGACATCTTTGATTAGCGCCAGAGTCCGATGCATCTTCGTGCCTGGGTATGCATTGGTCTCTATGGCGCTGACAACCTGAACTTCCGAATTATCGGCATCGAAAAAATAGAGCTGAGAATGGTGCTGACTGCCAACTTCGTACTTACCCTCGAAGTGCGAGGTTTCATTCCGGGTAATGGTGTTATGAGAGATACTTTGCTTTGCCCAGGAGGCATTTTCTTTCAGATAGTTGCCGCCACCTTTCTGCTCAATGTTGACAAAACGCACGAGCCCGTAGTCCTGAAGCACTTCATCGCCCTGCTCATAAAGAGAAAACGAGAGTTTGTCGTAGTGACCGTGACTAAATCCCTGAGCGGAGTATTTGAAGACAGCGGTCAGATCTTCATCGCCGTATCGCAATACGGCAACGCCTCCCTGCCTGCCATCAGGTCCGTCCACAAGATTGACCGACTTTTTCTCAAATGGTTGCGATCTGTTATCGCGACTGGCGATCGCAACAGAAATACCAGCGTCATCCAACAGAACCTGCCCCTGCTTCTCTGCGATGCTGACCAACTGAGGATCCTGAGCGCCGATTTGATAGGCAACATCAACTGCGGTCACGAGTTCACGAGCATAAAAGGACATACCCTTCTGCGCATCGTTCAGAGGGAAGAACTCGCCATCTGCATCGGTCAGGTTCAGGAGAGCATCTACAGCTTTCAAGAGCACGCCATCTCTGTACTCGAACACCTTTAGCTCCGGCCGAACATTCTGCAGGCCCTGCGCGAAGATCAAAAACGGATACATGGCATAACGCTGATAGTAGGGACCCTCGGTATAATATCCGTCCGGCGAAAAGGGCTCGTCCAGGTTCGCAAAGAAACCTGCTTTCTGTCCTTCTACTTTGATAAAGCCACCGTCATTGTCTTTCGCACCAACTACCAGATCATCGTCCTCAACGCCGTAAAGGGCGCGCTGGACCAGTTCATCATCACCCATGACGAGACCAATCATGCCGACGGCGGCGTTGCCCCAGGTACTGTGATTGTGCACGCGGTTGAAGAATTGCGGGTTTTCGATGGAAATATAGTCGGCGAATGGTCGAAAAAGATTCTCTTCCAGCTTCTTTCGTTGCTCATCGGACAGCCAGTCATAGATCGAATCGTAGGCCTGACTCATATACACCAGCCAGTTGCTGTCGTTCAGACATTGCCAGAACAGTTTCCCCCTGGCATAGGACCTTGTTTTCGGGTGTACAGGCAGTGTCTTGTATAGCTCTTCATACTGAAACAGCATGTCGCGAACATAGATGGCGTAGGTTTCATCCTGCAGAATCTGAAACAGCGTGCCCGCTTTCTGCGCAATCAAAAAGTTGCGTTTGTGTCGTTCATGCGTGTATCCACCCGAATAGTCCTTCGGGACCGGTGTATGGATACCGGCATGGATCTCAGCATCCACCTCTGCCCTGACTGCCTTCAGAGTGGCATCATAGAGTGGAACCGTGCCGAGTTCCGCCCTGATTAGTTCGACACCTGCCCTGGTCAGGATCAGGCCATGCCGGTCTGCTGCAAACGATTCCAGGGGAACCATCAGACCCAGCATCATCAACCAGGTTTTCAACGTTTTTATGCCTGTCATATTTTTGTCTCTGTAACAAATGGGGTCTAACAAATGGGGTCGGAGTAAAGTGCCGGAGTAAAACGTCTCGTCTTTGCGGCAATGTTGCGTTTTACTCCGGCACTTTACTCCGACCCCATTTGTTGTTTTACTCCGGCACTTTACTCCGACCCCATTTGTTCCGACCCCATTTCAGTGCTTAGCGAGAAGTCACCAGGTGATTCAGGGAGAACCGTTCCCGGCTCTCGTGCATCTTTCGCTGGATCGCCTCCATTTCTTCCTTCTCGCTGGCAATCATCAGTTTGTTGATGATCCGGGAGAAGTGCTGGTGCATGGCATCACGCGCTTTTTTGTCATCACGCTCTTTCAATGCCTCGAAGATCTCCATGTGCTCGGCGACCCGGACGCTGCCGTCCGTTTCACAGATCGCCTGATAGGCACGATGAACAGACGGGGAATTGTCACGGACGTACCAGAGATTTGCGATCACAGAATCCAGCATCTTGTTACCGGTCACCCTGGCGATGATGCCGTGGAACTTCTTGTCTGCGTTTTCGTAAACTGCCTGACTCTCATTTTCCATTTCACGCAGGACCAGATCGAGTTTACCGAGTTGTTCATTAGTAATCATGATGGCAGCCAACGCAGCCGCCTCACCTTCTATCATGGCACGCGCTTCAGTCAACTCGAACGGGCTTATCGACAGATCGATACCATTCCAGCCTTTGGACGACTCCACCACATACACGCCGGATCCGGTCTTGACCTCAACCCGGTCTAGCGCCTCCAGCGCGATAATTGCCTCCCGAATCGTCGGTCGGCTGACATTATAGCGTTCTGCCAGTTCTCTTTCCGGTGGCAAGCGACCACCTAGCGGAAACTCTCCTGCATCTATGGATGCCAGTATCTTGTCGACAATGCCGCGATATAGACGTTTGTCTCCAGCCATACGACCAATCTCCTCATCTTCTCACCATACCAGGCTATAGGCATGGTCCTTCAAATGGTAATGCCAGCTATCTGACAGGCTACACACGATGCAGATCGATGCAACCTTACAACAACTGCTCCAGCGCCAGAGTTTGGGTGAGGTCTGCTACAGAGCGGCGAAACCACCCCAACTCACTGATTCCAGACGCCTTATTGTTCCAATAGATCATCAGATCCTGGTAATCCTATCACGTTGTGATCTGTGGTAATACCATGAATTTGACAAATTGGTCAAGCCAAAATAGTATCGAAGTTATTCCGAATGTACCTGATCCGGTAATAACGGTAAAAAAAGAAATAGGGAGCATCTTAAGCATGGACAACATATGTCCAGTCCACGTACTGGTGCTCATACACCCCTCCCCGACTGAGAAAACACAATGAAAATTAAAAATCTCCGCTGGTGGGTCATTGGACTTATCGCATTGGCAACCATCATCAATTATATCGACCGGCAGTCGCTGAACGTACTCTGGCCAGTTATCTCAGTGGAGATATATCCTGACAAAACGCCGGACGAACGCAAAGAAATCTATGCGTTCATCTCTGTGGTGTTCGTCTTCTCCTACGCCTTCGGGCAGGCAATTTTCGGCAAGATTTTCGACTGGGTCGGCACGCGCATGGGGTTCGCGTTGTCGATCGGTATCTGGTCGCTGGCGACGGCAGCGCACTCACTCGCCCAGGGCCTGGCTTCATTCAGCATCTTCCGTGGAATCCTGGGTGTCGCAGAAGCAGGCAACTGGCCGGGCGCAACCAAAGGCAACGCAGAATGGTTTCCAACCCGTGAACGAGCTCTCGCCCAGGGAATCTTCAATTCCGGCGCAGCCATTGGCGGTATTATTTCGATTCCATTGATTGCGTATCTCAGTATCTACTTCAGCTGGCAGGCGATATTTATTCTCGTTGGTCTGATTGGTTTATTATGGCTCATACCCTGGTGGGTGCTGGTGAAAGCACCACCTCAAGAACATCCCTGGATTACCGAGGAAGAACGTGAGTACATCCTGACGGGTCAGCAGAACACGCAACTCGATGATGAAAGCGGTCACGGAGAAGGTTACAACCCGACCACTTCCGAAATGCTGTCACGGAAAGAAAGCTGGGCAGTCATCATTGCTTCCGCGGCCATTGACCCCATCTGGTGGCTGTTTATCTTCTGGATCCCGATCTACCTGTCCGAAGTGTACGGCATGGACGTAAGGACAATCGGCCTCTACGGCTGGGTTCCCTACGTCGGCGCCATGTTCGGCGCCTGGTTTGGTGGACTGCTCGCCCAGAACCGGTTGAAATCCGGCTGGACCGTCGATCGCACCCGCAAGTTCACCATCACACTCGGTTGCGTGATGATGCTGCCTGCCCTGCTTGCCATGTCCAACCCGGGTGCGCCCGTTAACGCGGTACTCCTGATGGCACTCATACTGTTTGGATTCCAGACGGCGATTGGTAATGTACAAACGCTGCCCAGTGATTTTTTCGGGGGGAAAACTGTCGGCACCCTCGCGGGGTTCGCGGGGATGGCTGCAAAACTTGGCGCAGCGGCGCTGACGTCACTCGTCCCCTGGTTGACTGCGGGTGGTAACTACACACCCGCCTTTGTTATCGGTGCGGGCCTGGCTGTTACCGCCATGGCAAGCGTATGGATTCTCTGCCCGCGTATCGAAGGGCTGAAACCGAAGGCACAGGCAGCCTGATCAGCGTCGCGTCGGGTCAACAGCGCGCGTCAGCACAATACGCCGGAAAGCGACTGATGTGTAGTCCCCATTGGCCCGGTCCGTCTCCCAATCGCCGGTACCCTGGCAGGCCGGGTAACGGAACGTGGCTTCATCTGCGGCGCTGCACTGGTTATAGGCCCCTGCCTTGAAGTAGAACGAATCACCCGCGTATCCGTTCGCGTTGTCCTTTTCATCTACATTGCTGGCCAGGTCGATCTCAAAGGTTTTTGTCTGCGATGGATCAGTCGTACGGAATGTCAGGTACATCACATTGCCAAAGACGTTGACGTTGTAATTGAAAAGCGCGCCAAGCGGTATTCCCTCTTCTCCCGGGTCAGACGGATCATCCCAGCCTCTCCCCCACACGGTATGGGAAAGATCGGTTCTATCCGGATCGTCAACGGCGAGGTTCCGCTCATAGGTCCAGAAGACGGAACCTGTGCTATGTCCCGGCCACTTCTTGTAAAAGATTTTCAGCGGTTCGTTGCCATAGCCAAAGCCCCGCCGGTGCAGCGACTCATTCTTAAGGGCATGAATCTGCCCGACAACAACGGAAAAAGCCGGCGGTTTCTCCGGATACTTCGCACGTATTGCGACATGAAGGACGCGCAGAGTCGCATCGAGTTGACCACCAATATCTGCATACCTTCGCGCGTGTTGGTGAGCTTTCAGTGCAAAGTTGTTTTTTGGTGCATGCGTCTGAATCCTGGTATTCCGGCTGCGGAACATCTGCCGTAGTTCGCTGCGCGTGTTAGTCGAGTTGGCCGTTGTTGCCGCCTTGTTCGGCGACGTGAACACCACGAACCCATTTTTATCAACATAGAAATAATCTTTATGCTCATAGCCTGCAAGTCCCTGAACGGAAATCTCATCAACCTTTCCGTTGTTATCACTGTCCGTGGGCAACGTCAGCTTCCAGAAGCTCAGGTCGATGACTTCTCCTGGTTTCTTCGCAGACACCTTGACGGCAGCACCCAGACCGAGAATGACCATCAGGATAACAACAGCACTTCGTTGCATTGTAGACAGGCGCATCTTTAAACCACCAGCAGATTTTTACCTGATATACTAGCACCTTTCGGTGGTGATATCGATTTGAACATCTTCTTTCCTGACAGATTTGTTTGATCAATAATCCTATTTTGGTTAGTATCTTTGTCGTCCGGTTGATTGAATCCCCAATAGATAATCAACCGAGTCCTCCTCAAACGGAAAATGGATAGCTGATATGAAATATGTTCCCGTCAGGCTTGCGCTGGTATTAATTCTTGTAGTCTGCGAAGCCTCTGTCGCCGCGACACTGGTTCACAACCAGGAGGAATACCGGCAGGCGGTTCAGGATGCCAGAGCGGGCGACACTATCATGCTCGCCGATGGCGAATGGCGCGACTTCGAGGTTCTCTTCACCGGTGCCGGGGAGGCGGGTAAGCCAATAACACTGACTGCAGAGACCAAAGGAAAGGTCATCCTGAGCGGACAATCGAACCTGCGTCTCGCTGGGCGCCACCTGGTGGTTTCGGGTCTCGTTTTCCGCGATGGGTATTCTCCAACAAACACCGTGATCTCATTTCGTCGGACCCGCGGCGAATATGCCTACCACTCACAGGTTACCGAAGTGGTCATTGATCACTTCACCAACCCGGACCGACATGAAACTGATTTCTGGGTGATGATGTACGGTCGCAACAACCACCTTAATCACAACCACTTCTCCGGTAAAAGTAACAAAGGGGTCACCATGGCAGTCCGCCTGGACAGCGTCGAAAGCCAGGAGAATCACCATGTAATCGATCACAACTACTTTGGACCTCGCCCGATTCTGGGTTCCAACGGTGGCGAAACCCTGCGTATCGGAACCAGCAAGTACTCACTGACCGATTCTTTCACTGTCGTGGAGAACAACTACTTCGACCGCTGTAACGGCGAAGTTGAAATTATCTCAAGCAAGTCAGGGGGCAACATCTTCAGGGGGAACGTCTTTTTTGAATCACGCGGCACCCTTACGCTACGTCATGGCAACAACAACCTCATTGAGAACAACGTGTTTCTGGGCAACGGGAAACGACACACTGGCGGTATCCGCGTTATCAACAAGGGGCATACCATTCGCAACAACTACCTGCAGGGATTGACGGGTAAAAGATTTGGCGCAGGGTTCGCCATTATGAATGGTGTCCCGAACTCCCCGATTAACCGTTACCACCAGGTGGAAGATGCGGTCATCGAGCACAATACGATTATTGCAGCCTCAAACATTGAACTTGCAGCCGGCAGCGATGAGGAGCGTTCCGCCACACCGCAAAACTCGACCTTTCGCAACAATCTCATCATCAACGAGGATGGTAAAAACAACTTCAACATCTACGACGATATCAGCGGTATCACGTTCGAAGACAACATCACAAACACGAAGCAAGTCGCAGGAGCGCTTGAGGGCACTAGTTACCGGGAGGTCGAACTCAAGGAAGCCGAAAACGGCATCCTGTACCCGGCGAGTCGGAAACTGGAGGATGTTGGTGTCAGTCGGGATCTCCGGGTAATCAGCCGTGATGACACCGGGGTATCCTGGTACCCGAAACCCGATCAACGAATCCGGTTCGGTTCAGGCAGCAAGATTACGATCTCACCTTCGGATTCGTTTGACGCGGCGATCATCTCGGCAAAGCCCGGCGATACCGTCATGCTCGCACCGGGTGAGTACATCGCCAGCCGAATACAGGTCATTACCCGACCAATCACGGTGCGATCAACCAATCCAAGCCAACGAGCGACGATTCATTTCGAACGTTCCTCCCTGTTCCAAATCGCGAGCGGTGGCAGTCTTGAACTGGCCGACCTCAAGATCTCCGGTAAGCTGGCGCCCGATATGGTCGGCAACTCGGTGATTCGAATCAGCCAGACGCCATCCATTGGCAACTACGAACTGATTATCAGAAACATTCTTGTCCAGGACCTGACCACGAACCATTCGTTCAATTTCATGACGGCCTCGCGCCATACCTTTGCCGACACAATCCTCATCGAAAAGTCGGCGTTCGAGAATATAACCGGTCACGTTCTGTCACTGAGCGCCGAGACTGAGGACCTTGGTATCTACAATGGCGAATACATCACGCTGTCCGGTAACCGGTTTACCGATATCGAGGGTACCGTGGCTGATGTCTACAGGGGTGGCACTGACGAGAGCACATTTGGTCCTCAAGTTGAGCTTCTCAACTCCAACATCGAGCGCGTTGGCCACGGTAAACGAAACAACTCAGGCGCAAGCGTAAACCTGTTTGGGGCTCAGCGGGTTGTGGTTAAGGGGAACACCCTGATTGATTCCGGCGGTATCAGGAATGTCGAAACGACTGGTGAGCCCAAAATCACTATCACGGGTAACAAGTTCAGAAACACACCCCCGGAAACACAGGTACAGTGATTCGCAACAGATGAGTAAAGTTATCCAACTGGTCGCGGTTGCTATTATTGGTCCGCGGGGCTGGAAACAAGACGAAATTCATCAACAAGACCCACCGAGCCATTCCCGGCTGACGCTGAATAGGTCATCGAGATGTCATCCAGCCTGAGTTCAGCTCCACCTGATTCGTTGCTGTTGTACAGAACGAATAGCGTTAACGAAGTGTGTGGACCCGAATTGAATACAAGACTATCGCGTAAGAAACTATCATCCGCTTCCTCGGCTCCAAGTGCCTCGAGCGCAGCGTAGTCAAGCTCCTTGCTGGCCACCACATCAGTCGTGGATCCTGCGTAGACGCCCATTGTCAGCGTCGCGCCTGTGTCGTTTTTATCCAACACGTACGCAGACAGCGTATAGTCTGTGTTGGGTTCGATGTTCTCCAGCAATTGGGTGATACCCGGCGATCCTCCGGTGTGGTCATCCTCCCATCTGAACTTTACGCCACCGTCGGCACCGCTTGCGGAATTGCTTGTGTCCTGTACCTTGCCGATCCCTTCTCCCTCAATCACGACCCAGTTGTCATCCGTGACGCCGCCAAAGCCAGTGAAGTCACTGTTGCGAATCTCCACATGATGGGTAACGAGGTCAGCAAGCCCAGCGAAAATCGTGACGGTTGTGTTCGAGCCCGAATAAAACTGGTGGCGTTCGAAGCGGTATCTGCTGTTATCGCTGGCACTGAAAGAATCATCACCATCGACGGTAGCACCGAGGCGCACGGGACCACGGATAAAGGCAGAGAGCGTGTAGTTGGCTTGGGCGTCGATGCTTAACGTCTGAGCAATTCGTCCAGCGGCATCTATCCTTGCAGATGCGCCGCGAGCGAAAACCTCATCAGCATTGTTGGTTACTGCCGCCGAGCCGGAGAGATTCCAACCTGTCGCACCATTATCAAAACCACTGTTTATAATCGGATAACGGATGACGTGACCCCTGGATTCTGGCGGCACGTAGCGCTTTGGTCCTACATCGCGTCGATCAAGGACTCCGGTAGTCGTTGGGGCATCAGAAATCTCATCTGCTCCGCTCAGCGTCTCGGCAGTCCGCGCCTGGCCATCCATGTCTACCTCAACAGGCGCAAAGTTACCCGTCATAACGGTGGCAGCGAGAATGTTGCCTGAACCGTTGGAGACAGGACGTTGCAGACCGTCGAATCCCTGCTGCAGCGCGGGATCAAGCAAGGTAAATCCGGCAGCTGATGACAGGCTGGTGCTGTCGGAAAATTCGGCAGCATCCACATAGTTGCCGGCATAAACCGAATCCATGGGTAGCCCGTCGTCGCCATTGGTGATGAGAGGACCAATTGCATTGTCGACAACGTTGTTGACAAAAAATAACCTGGTCGGACTGCGACTCGAGCGCCCGGCGTGAAAGTTGAGACTGTTCGCACTGTCCACAATCGTATTGTGTGCAATCAACACATTCTCAACATCCTGATACCCGTTAGTCGTTGAACCATTGCCCGTGTGAACGGCGATGCCCCCGTGGAAATTAGTCGTGAGGTAGCGCACGCCTTCCACGTAGTTGTTGATGACCCGGTGGCCGTCATCGATGATTCTGATGCCTCCTGCGAAAGGGTGTCCGTCGCCGATGATAAAATTGTTTGCAACGACAGCCGACGAACCGTGTCGCATGGTAATCGAACCGAAGCTGTCGCGTACGGTGTTGTTAGAAATACGATTGTTGCCGGCCTTGTTGGAGATAACTTCGGCTTCACCGTCAATGCGTTCGAAGTAGTTGTTTTCAAAGACTGAAAACGAGTCGTATGCGTGCGAGTCACTGGTTCCTGTACGAATCGCCTCGTATTCATTATCGCTGCCGTGGGCATAGGCTTTGCCATCAGCAGGCGGACGGTCGCCAAAGTAATTGTAGTCTACTTGTGCATAGTCGATTTCTGTGCTGGCAGGGTCTGAATCGTCTGCCTGCCTGTTGATGATCAACAGCGCACCTTGATTTGCCTTGCCCGCAAACCAGTTGTGATCGACACGGTTGTGATGGCCATAGATGTTTACCCACTTGCCGCTATCACTCTCCACTGTGCCCAGATCAACGATGGAAATTTCTGAGATTCGGCAGTAGTGACAGAAAACTCTGGTGCTGGTTCGGGTCTGGATCAGGTCATTGTGTTCACTTTCGCCCTCAAGGAATACCAGCCCTTGCAGCACAACGAATTCTCCAGCCATTCGCACGTTACTGGTACCAGAGATGATTGCCGCACCTGGATTTTCTGCTGTGACTACAATGGGATTGGACAGGGAGCCGAACCCACCAAAGACCAGGTCCAGGTCGCCGGAATAGTTGCCATCCGCCAGACAAACGGTGGTGCCAGGTTGCATATCTCTTGAAACGGCCGCTTCGAGCTCAGACAGCGAGGTCACGACCGTGGAGCAGTTGATCGAAAGGACTGAATCGTCACTTCCCCATCCTGTCTCTGTGACCCGTTCTGCAACCGCAACAGTTGGGGCCGAGACCAGGCGCTCCGAAAAGTTGTCGTGGTCTGTGTAGGTTACCGTGACGGTGAGGGTAGATCCCACTTCCGATTGGGTCGGTACATAAGTTGCACTCGTAGCATCGGGAATGTCCTGGCCGTCAGCAGTCCATTGATATGACACATCTGACAGTGTGAGACCATTCTCGTCCGTGATGGTTGCTGTGAGGGTCTCACCCACCATTGGGTTACCGTCAATCACGATGATTCCAGCGACATTTGCTGTGAGTCCGAATTGCTCGAGAATTGCATCCTGCGCTGCGGCAGAGATGTTGCTTGCGACGGCAGAGCCCTCCAACTTATCCAGTGCCTGGGAAAGTTCAGTATCGGTAACGGTCTCGTCAGCAAGCTCCTTGATCAACAGCAAGAGGGATTCCGGTGTATCAATACCTCGCTCGTATGCAAGCTGGGAGACAAGGGCAAGGTAGGTTGCGTACCGACCCGCTTCATCATCGGTAGCTTCGTCTACATGGAGGTTGGTCGGGATGACAACCGTTACATCAATGTCCAGTGGGTTGTTCATGTTGTGAGTACTGAGCGCACTCAGAATCCCATCAGGATCCTGCTCTGACCGCAACACCGCGATTTCTGTATACGGTGAGACCACCGGAGCAGTGTTGATCTCTGCATCAAATACGGCTCTGAGTGTGGGTGGGGTGCGGGTTTCCCCTGTAGCCTCGTCGGTGTATGTGCCATCGTTGCAGGAGATGAGCGTCGCACCGGTGATCGCCACATCATTAAAGTCAGCAACGCCTTGTGTGCTTGTCTGCTCGGTAGCAACAGACTCCGTGGCGACAACACCTGTGGTGGAGATCGTAAACAACCGGCATTCCGCGTTGGCAACTAATCCTTTGATAAACGTTGCATCTAGTGAGACGGTTGGAGTTACGGGATTTGTCGGAGGGTTGACAATACTCGGAGGGCTCCCGTTGCCACCTGATCCACCACAACCTGCCAGGACAGTAATCATCATCGCCAGTTGAAGTCCGTTAGACAGAGATTTCACGGTACCTCAACCAAAAGGGCTGGACGGGTCTTGAACCGGCAATGAAGCGAAGTACTTATCCGCTGGGTTCGGTGGTCGGAGTATTCCATCCATGAACCACTCAATTTACATCTTGATCCTTACACCGAGAAACAAGCGAGGACCATAAGAGAGTGCCTGTAGAATATTGCCTTCAACTGCACGATAGTCTATACGTGGTTCATCCAGAATGTTTTTGGCTTCCAGGCTCAAGTCGACATTATCGAACAGCTTGTAACGTACTCGAAGATCCAGCGTATCATTGTCTGCTGTGTATCGAATTCGGCCTTGAGTGTCTCGAGTGTATAGCTGAAAGTACTGGGATCTCGTTTTGTAGATCACCTGGACGTTCCATTTTTTGCTGCTCCAATACAATTGAGTCGAAGACACATGTTTGGACAAACCAAAGAGATTGGCGGGTGAAAGAATACCGATTAACTGAGTTTCACTGATACTCCCGGTATCCTGATCAACCGTCACTGCCACAGCATCCCCACCATGCTGGTCTTCATACTCGAAGTCTGAATCGGCATAGTTGTAACTGAGCTTCCCGCCAAACCCGCTCCAAAACCCTGGCAAGTAATCAAACGCGTGTGCCAACGAGAGTTCGAAGCCCTTTAGCGTACTGTCGTCATTGCTTGTTTGGGTAGTTTCGACCAGCCCTTCGACCTGGTTGCCATCGAGATCGAATGTTTCGAGTTGGGCAACGGTCTCAAATGCGCCATTGAACTTCTTCCAATATAACAGACCGGCAACCATGGTGTCTTCGTTTGGATACCACTCCAGACCCAGATCAACGTTGTTCGACAGGATTGGTTTCAAGTAAGGGTTGCCGGTTGCGCTAATGCCATTGATTGCTTCAGACAGCGAAGAGTATGCGTTCGCAATATCATTATCCTGGACCGAACGGCCGTTACCATGATTGTTAGGGTCTGGACGTGACAACCCTCTGAATATTCCGCCTCGCAGGAGCAAATCTTCCTTCAGGTCTACAATAACAGTCAAGCTGGGCAGGAACTCGCTATAGTCGCTTTTTTGCGTATCGGTTTCGAATCCACTATCAGTGGAACCTTCTGTAACAACAAAGCCTTCATCAAACTGTTCTACCGTGATTGGGCCTCGGTAGCCCATAGATGTGATATCAGTATTGACAACCCGAGCGCCAAAATTACCTCTGGTCGGATAGCCGCTAATCTCTGTTTCAAAGTCCGCTTGAACATAAAACGAAAGTGTATCTTCCGTTACATCGTTAGTCCCGGAAGTAATGCCATTTTGGAACTGTATACCGGACAGACCACCATAGTTTGCTAACCAGGCGTTGGCAGCGCATTCAAAGTTAAAGGTGGCAAACTCGCTAACTGCGGTACCGCTGATTGCGTTAGTGATGAGCTCCTCGTCCCTGACATTTGACAGGAAACCTGATTCCGGGAAGCGCTGATCAGCACAGGCCAGCACGTTGGCCAGCACAGCATCCGTAAGATCATTGTCTGCGCTGCCATTCGGCGTTACCAGATCCTCGTCCTCAAACAGGCTTTCACCAGGAGCATTTCTCAGTCCTCCCCGTGAGAAATACTCCATGGTAGAGAATCGCACACCAGCTTTCACGGTGTGTATCATACCCAGTTCCTTTGTCCAGGCCAGGTCGGCGCGAAAAGCATCCAGCGTATTGTCACGAATAATCTGACGTGCCCGGACTCGACCACGGTTCCTTGCATTGAAGTAGCTCGGGTCAGTGACTTCGAAGCTGTTGCCGCCATCATCAAGAATAGTGGCAATTGCAGCCCCTGGTCCCTGGTTTACATCCAGTTGAACAGTGAAATCATCGCTGTTACCGCCGACAATATTGTTGTCGGATGCTCCCAATCGAAGCTCTATATCAGTCTCGGTTCGAACCGTATCCGAAGTCGCGTAGTCAAGGCTCAAATTCAGATCGTCAGTCAGGTAGTAGTTAACATTGATACCGTACCCGTCATATTCTTCAAGCCGCTGAAAATCAGTTGTAAATGAATATATCTGAGTTTCAGAAACTGAAGAATAGACCAAACCGGTCGCTGGATTGGAGGTCAGTGCGGAAAGATCTTCCTGTGTGGTTCCGAATTGCAGATCCTTGCGAAGTTCCCTTTGATCACGTTTGGAGTATTGGTAATCGATAGTAACATCCAGGCGGTCATTGGGTTGAAACTGAAGGCTTCCGAAGACCGCTTCTCGCTCATCATCCGTTGAGTTCTGACGATAGCGGTGATCACGTGGAATATAGGCAAAAGGAATATCACTGACTGAGTTGTAGTTTGGGTTAGCGTCAATCAATCCTTGAATTTCGTCATTACTGACATCTCCGGCGCCATCATGGCATCGACCGATGGTGTCAGTTGGTAACGCATTGGAATCGAATGAGGTCAACTCACAGGCTTCCAGGCGACCGCCACCTGAAGTTGTGTGATATTCCTGCTCGGGGTTAGTCTCATCTCTAACCTGTATGCCCAAAGAGACACCAAGAAGAGCGCCACTATCAAGCTCTATCTGGTCGATGTATGCGAGCGTCCCGCGTGACCCATATTCCTGACCACCGTAGACATTCGCCTCATCAGGGCTCTGCGCAAGCTTTGCATTTACCTGGGCCAGGCGTTTTCCATAGTCCAATGGTTTTTTCGTGTCCAGGTGGATCTGACCACTTACTGCACCCTCAATGTACTCAGCTGATTGCGTTTTATGAATCGCAACCTTGTTGAACATCTCAGAAGGGAAAATACTGAAATTGACCGCACGGTTACCACCACCATTTGTAGCTTCGCGGCCATTTACCACTGTCGTTCCCAAAAATGGTCCTAGACCGCGAACGGAGATTTCTGTAGCGCCGCCATTTTCACGGTGCGAGGTGGCGCCGGTTATTGTTTCGAGTGCATCTCCAATCGACAGCGCCGGAATATCGCCGATATCCTCGGCAGACAATCCATCAACCACTTGTGTGGACATCCGTTTGAGGTCGATCGAGTTCTGGATAGTCGCTCTCGTCCCAATAACAACGATTTCCTCAATTTCCTCAATTTCCTCACTTTCCTCCGCAGCCATCCCTGCACTGGTCCATAAGGCCAGACCTGCAATCAAAAGCGCGGTCTTTTTTTGCGGTAAGAGGTTGGGGTATCTGATCTGTTTTGGTGCATACATGCTTAATCTCGCATCTTTCATTCTGGTCTGAATAGTCTCTATAAGAGTTATGTGCAGCAGCATCTTATTCCTCCACTCCCACTGTTGCCTCAGATGTATTTGAGTGATATGGCGAAGCGGCGTTGTCTGTATCGAGCGAGTCACCCACCAGGTATGACTCGAAATCGTCAGAGAACACTTCAGTCATTCCATCTGTATCTGAGTAAATTACTAATTCATCAACGCTGAAAATGCCGGTAGCTTCACGCACGCCACTGTTGTCTCCAAATCGGAAGGAAACGTGTGTCACGCCACCAACAGCGTCATTTTCAGGTGTAAATGGATCAAGGCTGACACCATCCACCGTAATCGTGACTTCCGGTAGCATCGCGGTGTCTCCACCCGGGTACTCCCAGGTAACAACCACATCCATAAAGGTGCCCAGCACAACCGAAAGAGACGAGGTATCGACACTGCCTGGACTTCTGACACCGAAGCTGCTGTCCCGGATACGGAAATCGAGAATCGCGCCAGCGTTATTGGTGTTTTCGTTAAACAGGGTGATGAATGCATCTCCATCCCCAAGGTCATCGTCCAATCTTTTAACTGCGGCTTCCAATCGACCTGCCGCAAGCGGGCCGTTGTCATCCAGCGCATATCGGAGCTCGCCCGTATCACCTGGGTCTGTGTCGATGATTTCGGCCAGTTGATTGCCACTGGTTCCAGGACCACTTGCCCCACCAATTGCCTCCACAATCGCTTCAGATGTGTTTGAGTGATAAGGCGAAGCGGCGTTGTCTGTATCAAGCGAGTCGCCGGGCAGGTAAGACTCAAAGTCATCAGAGAATACTACTGTGGCGCCTGCTGTATCAGAGTATATCGCCAGGTCATCAACACTGAATTTACCGGTAGCTGCACGCACGCCACTGTTGTCACCAAATCGGAAGGAAACGTGTGTCACACCACCAACAGCGTTATTGTCAGGCGTAAATGGATCAAGGCTGACGCCGTCCACCGAAATCGTGACTTCCGGGAGCATCATGGTGTCTCCACCCGGGTACTCCCAGGTAATAACCACATCCATGAAGGTATCCAGCACAACCGTAAGAGCTGAAGTATCGATACCGCCTGGACTTCTGACACCAAAGCTGCTGTCCCGGATACGGAGATCGAGAATCGCGCCAGCGTTATTGGTGTTTTCGTTAAACAGTGTGATGAATGCATCTCCATCCCCAAGGTCATCGTCCAGTCTTTTGACCTTTGCTTCCAATCGACCTGCCGCGAGCGGGCCATCGTCACCCAGCGCATATCGAAGCTCACCAGTATCACCGGGATCCGTATCAACAATAACGGCTACATGGTTTGACCCGCCAATTGTCTCCACGGTCGCTTCAGATGTGTTTGAGTGATAAGGCGAAGCGCCGTTGTCTGTATCGAGCGAGTCGCCGTCCAGGTATGACTCGAAATCGTCAGAGAACACTTCAGTCATTCCATCCGTGTCTGAGTAAATCACTATGTCATCAACACTGAATTTGCCGGTAGCTTCACGCACGCCACTGTTGTCACCAAATCGGAAGGAAACGTGTGTCACGCCACCAACAGCATTATTGTCAGGCGTAAATGGATCAAGGCTGACACCATCCACCGTAACCGTGACTTCCGGGAGCATCGTGGTGTCTCCACCCGGGTACTCCCAGGTAATAACCACATCCATAAAGGTGTCCAGCACAACCGTAAGAGCTGAAGTATCGATACCGCCCGGACTTCTGACACCAAAACTGCTGTCCCGGATACGGAGATCGAGAATCGCGCCAGCGTTATTGGTGTTTTCGTTAAACAGTGTGATGAACGCATCTCCATCCCCAAGGTCATCGTCCAGTCTTTTGACCTTGGCTTCCAATCGACCTGCCGCAAGCGGACCATCGTCATCCAGTGCATATCGGAGTTCACCGGTATCGCCGGAATCCGTATCAACAATAACGGCGACATTGTTCGCCCCGGTTGGTGCGCCGCCCACGCCATTGATGGTAATCACCAGCTCAGCTGTGGTGCCATCAACAGATGAGATCTGGATGTTCTCCGTTATTCTGTCCCCCTGAACCATCTCTGCAATAGTTGGGTTAGTTGTATCGAGCACGTATTCCCAGGCGCCGGATGGCATGATTGAGAACACGCCGTATGCAGTAGCTGTCCCCGTTTGCTCAATGATCATATTTTCACCCTCATCGGGATCAATGATGGTCACCATGCCCATTAACAATTGGGTGTCGTCACTATTGATGGCTCCAACCAGATTGAAGAAGGCAGCAGGTACAGATTCTGCTGGGGCGCCAGCGTCATATACTACAACTTCCGCATCGATCGAATCGGGATAGACCATGGAGCCAGGGAATAAATCTCCGACGTTGTTCCCTTCAAAATCGTCCTCGAATACCAGGGTTGTCCCAGTGGTGTCAGAATAGATCTCAATGTCGTCGATCAGGTAGGAACCAAATGGAATGGTTGTACCGTTGTCACCAAAGCGCCACTGAATGCGTTCTACACCCTCATCAAACCACGCATCCAGCGTTGTGAAATCGCTGTCTACAACCGCTGCAGTTGAGAATGCCCCACCGCCCAAAACCTCGCCATTGATGATAATCGTAATCTGATTCGTCTGGGACATGTCCCAGATGATCTCAATGTCGTACCATTCATTTGGTGTGAATGGCGCTGTAATGATACCGCCGGGGTAAGCATCGCTGTCGGTGTTGCGTACCAAAAACCTTGGCTCTCTGGTGCTGCCATCGTCTTCGGTAGCCTGTCCTTGTATCCGTAAATCAACCAGAGATTCCGAAGAGCTGCCAGAAGAGCCGTAAAGCGTTATGTATGCGTCTTTCTGATTGCCATCGTCTGCGAGAGCTTCTGTTTTCAAAAACGAAAACGAGAGTTTTCCCTGCAGTAGATGATTCTCAAGGTTGAGCCTCAACTCACCTGTATCTCCATTAATGGTGTTGGTGATTTCAGCGACTTGTGTCAGCGCTGTAACACGAATTACCAAAACAGCAATTGTGCCGTCGAGTGACGTGATTGCAATGTTGTCGTTGACAGATGTGCCAACTACCAGGCCTGCCACTGTTGCATTAGCCGTGTCTACTGTATAGGTCCAATTGCCGTCCGCGTCGATACTGAATGTCCCGTATGTGGTTTGGGTATCGGTTTGCGCGACGACAAAAGCTTCACCGAAGTTCACATCAATAACAGTGACTGTGCCTGTGAGAGGAGTTGCCTGATCATTAGGAATAGTAGCGCTCAAACCCTCGAAAGTGGCTGGCTCTGGTGCATTGTTGATTGCGCTCTCCACGACGAGCAGTGCGGTGTTATCCAAATTGCCGGCCACTGCAGACATGCCTAAATCTGCTATCGCTGCGTTAAGGGCGTCCACAGAGGACTCTGACAATGTGCCATCTGCCAAATCACTACTGAGATTGTTGATGATGTCCGCCGTAGAAGTTCCATCGTCGTTCGCGTCAAGCTGGGAAATTATAGTCACGGCAGTCGCATATCTTCCTGCTTCATCATTTTCAGCAACCGTCGTCGCCAAATCCGTTGGCTGGATTTCGGTAATGTCACCCGAAATACCAAAGACTGTGGCAACTGCATTGTTATGAGTAGAAATTGCCGTGTTCAGATCTCCCGCCGCTTCGGCAAGTTGGGCGGCAATTTCTGTCAACGGCGAGACTGTAAAGGTGGCGTCACTGTCAACATTGACGACCGCTCGGGTGACAGGTGCATCGAGTACGAGTCCTGTGGCTTCGCTGACATAAGTTCCGCCGCTACAGGAAATCAATGCTGTGCCATCAATGGGAATCAGTGTACCGAGGTCAGCGAATCCTCCGCTGGTCGTACCGGAATCCAACGCAGTGGCTGCTGCGGTACCGCTGGAATCGACGGCAAAGATTTCACAATTGGCCCCGTCCACGTAACCATGAACAAAGACCGCCGCCAGGTTAAACGCAGCCTGAATTTCAACTGGAGCTGATTCGACCGTCTCGCGAAGTCCGGAGTTATCGGTGTAGCGAACAACAACGGTAACATGCTCACCCCCTTCGTTTGGTGTCAAGGTATAGGAGGAGGCAGTCGCACCCGCAATCAGGACACCATCCGAGAACCACTGGTAACTCTCGCTGCCAGACTGAACTCCATCGGCATCTGATACTGATGCGGTCAAGGTTTCGCCTACGGTGGCTTCACCGTCCAGACTCACGGACCCGTTTGAGCCCGGCACCAGACGCGTGTCATCTCTTTCGCTGCCGCAACCGGCGAGCATCGACAGCAGTGCAGCACATAAAGCGCATAAAAAGATCTTCTGATGCATTATCCTGAACTCCAAAATCATATTATTACTCTTTGCAGTGACTTGGCCTGGCTGTCATTGAATTGAGAGGGGTGCATAACGATCTAGCCAGTTGAATGGTATTACCAAATACACCAATCCCTCTTACATTTTGCTAAATAAATAGCGGACAAATTGATATTACCAAATTATCAACAATCTTTTACATCTTTATCATCATGCTGTCAATACTTTGGTAATACCAATTGATCGGCGCCAGCCTGACAGGCTATCGGATTTATCAGCAGTATTGGCTTAAAACAGGAACATCGTATCAGACAGGTTTCGACAGGATTCTGATCCACCGTAAACCCATTGAAAACCTGACCAGTGAACGGTACATTGATTTCAGTGTTCCCCTCAACGTGGAAAAGATGGGTGCAACCGGGGTTCGCACGCTGGCATTCGAGGAGAAGTGATCTCGACCTGACAGCTATAACGTGTGTCGTCCTGGTTTATCAAGGAGGCTGTTTATATGAAGAAAATATCTCTGCTGGTTTGTGTTTTATTGCTCTGTTCCTGTGCTGTTCAGCAACCGTCAGGTTGGGCCGATGGGAAGGTTTATACGCTTTCTGAGTCTGAGGTTGCCCAATACCAGGCACGATTCCAGGAGGGATGGAAGCAGCGTACCGATGAGAAGCAGAAAAAACCGACGCAGTCTGCGGATACCGGGAATACTGCCGCTCGCAAGACCGGGAATGTCAGTGCAGGCCATGATTTCCCCTCCGTAGCAGGAAAAACTATCCACGGCGAGGGTGGTGAAAAGCCCGCGCAATGGCAGTTCACTGACAGCAAAGTCACCATGATTAGTGATGAAACAACCCTGCACGGCGACTATCAGCAAGAAGGAAAGAATCTCTATATAAGGATTGCCGGCAGAAAGTTCGCTGCTTTTTACGACGGCAGCAAAATTACGTTTCCCGAAAAGAAACAAGCCATGGCAGATTACACGCCCTACGAGAAACCTTATGCAGACGATTGTGTCAATCATGATGGCTATCACCGGTGCTGGCATATTCACGTTCCTGAAAATCTTGAAGGTCCCGTGCCGCTGCTGGTCGATATGCATGGTTTTGGTGGTACCGCGGAAGGACAAAAGCGTTTGACTGGATTTGATCGACTTGCTGACGAGGAAAAGTTCGTCGTTGTCTGGCCCCAGGGTATGAATTCCTCCTGGAATGCCGGACCACTGTGTTGCGGTCACTCGGTGGCGGATGATGTGGATGATGTCGGTTTTCTGCGTAAAATGATTGCTCGGGTTGGCAGTCAGCAGAATATTGACCAGGGTCGGGTCTATGTTACCGGATTGTCCAACGGATCAGCGATGTCGCAGCGTTTCGCCAATGAAGCGAGCGATCTTGTCGCTGCCACGGCGAGCCTGGCCTTGTATCTGTTGGTCCCTGAAAGTGAGAACTACGTGCCTGTTCCGGTGCTTGAAATTCATGGCACAAAAGATTCCGTTGTGAACTGGAGTGGAGCAGGCCATTTTCCCGGCGCCATGAAAAACCTTGAAACCTGGGCGACAATGAATCAATGCATTGGCGAGCCGGTTGAGTCCTGGCGGGAAGGACCACACTACGCACTGACCTATGAGGATTGTCAGCAAGGCGCTGAAGTCACTTTGGTTACTATCCACGAAGGTGGTCACGTTATCTATCCAAACATGGGTAGCCGTATCAATACGACCGCCATGGCCTGGGACTTTATGAAACGGTTCTCGAACTAGTATGGCAACCGTCTAGAAAACCCAGTGGATGGGGACGCCATCCACTGAAACCGATGTCATTGTTTTTGCCCCCAGTGGTGGCCAGGCCGGATCGATGTTGCCTTTATTCCATGACTCGTACCTGGCTGAAAGGCTTTTGACAGTGCCGGGTTGTTTCTCTGCCAGGTTGGTTATCTCGCCAATGTCATTGGACAGGTCGTATAACCAGTATCGCTTTGCCGCATAGGTGAGTTTCCAGTTCCCATCGCGAATTGCCCAGTTCGGTCCGTTCCGCCAATACAACTGCTCATGGGGCATTTCACTCACGGAACCGTTGAGAAAGGGGACGAGGTCCACGCCATCCAACTCTATATTGTCAGGTAGCTCACCCCCTGCTGCGGCAACGGCGGTGGGGAATATATCCAGCGCGCTAACCGGGTGTTCGTAGGTAATACCCGCGGGAATGTTCGCCGGCCATTTCATGGTGAACGGTACCCTGATGCCACCTTCAAACAATGTATGCTTACCCAGCCGAAGCGGAGTATTATCGGTACCGCCTGCTCCCGCGCCGTTGTCACTCAGAAAAACCACCAGCGTATTCTCCTCAAGTCCACTCTCCTGCAGCGCCGTGAGGATTGCACCGATTCCATCGTCCAACGCAGCAATCATTGCTCTTTTTACGCGTGTGGGCTCGTGTTCAATATGTGGGAAGCGGTCATAGTATTTCCGGGTCACCTGAATTGGCGTGTGAGGAACGGTATAGGGCAGATACAGGAAAAAGGGTTCATCCTTGTATTTGTTGATAAACGCTATCGATTCCCTGGTAAAAGCGTCCGTCAGATATTCATGCTCTTCGACCGGTGTAGTACCCCGCATCACTGTATTGGGGCCACGGCCTGCCCAGCGGGTATCTGGTGTTTCCGGTGTCCCGTCTCTAATTGACGTTATGAGCTTCGGTGCTCGACCCAGACTAATCACATCCGTTCTGGTGGGATCGATATAGTCTGTAAACCCGGTAACAATGCCAAAAAATTCGTCGAAGCCTCGATTGACCGGGTGGAACCGGGCCATTTCACCCAAATGCCACTTGCCTACCATTCCTGTAATGTAACCGGCCTCTTTCATTGCATCGGCCAGTGTTCGTTCGCCGATGGGTAGCCCGCCGTCACCGTTTGGCGCACCTTCAGGAAGGAATTCATGCCCAAAACGCTGTTGGTAGCGACCCGTTATGAGACCTGCCCTGGATGGTGAGCAGACGGGGCTGCTGACATAGCCGGCAGTAAACAAGGCGCCCTCATCCGCGAGTTGTTTCAGATGTGGTGTCGGAGCGTCACATCCGTAAAGCTCACTATCGCAATAACCAAGATCATCGACGAAAATCAGAATGACATTGGGACGTGTCTCTGCGCCGATCACGTGGGTTGCACAGAACAACCATAGAATGGCGATTGCAATGAACCCTGTTATTTCTCTTTTTGTGCTCATAATTGTACGTCAGTTTCCCAGGAGGAATTTCAGAGGAATATGCAGTCGCTCTCGCCAGGCTCGCGGTGAGTGGTCGGCGCCCTCAAAACGCAGCGTGACCCAGTCCTCTCCTTCTATATAACCATACTTACGCATGACCTTGTCCATCTTCTTTTGATACGGTTCATAGGCAGCATCAAGTGTCTCGGTCCCATGGTCGAAATAAATACGATGGTCTCCCGCGGCAGGCCAGTGGTCGTTCAGCCATTCCACAACGACCCCGTAGCCTATGGGCCAGTGTGACGACATGCAGGCTGCGCCGCCGAAAACGTCCGGATATTCCGAGATGGCGTAGGCGGAGATAAGGCCGCCCATACTGGAGCCAATGACAAAGGTGTTGTCGCGATCCGTTAGCGTCCGGTAATTCTCGTCAATAAATGGCTTGAGTTCGTCGACGAGAAACTTCAGGTATTTATCGGAAGACATTACCTCACCACCATCTTCTACACTAAAGTTGTTTCCCTGCTCCCTCAAGATCATCCATATTTCGTTGGTAACCGGTTTCTGCGGCATGTATTCTGCCCCTCGCGCACCTTTGGCCCATTGGGACATCCATACTGACACGACAATGGCTGGTTTAATTTCACCACTGCGGGTGAGGCGCGTAATAGCCTTGTCGACATCCCAGCTGGCGCCTATTCCGGACAATGGCGAGGTGTTAACGTCGAACATCATTTGGCCGTCGTGCATATAGATCACCGGATATCGTTCGCTGGATGCAGCGTCGTAGCCTTCTGGCAGCCACACATCCACCGGGCGGGGTCGTATAAGTTCAGAGGGGAAGTCCTGATAGTGGACAATAGTGCCATCTATGGGAGGAGGCTCCTCCCGAGGCGGCATCTCCTTCATCATCAAATGGGGTCGGAGTAAAGTGCCGGAGTAAAACGTCTCACCTTTGCGGCAATGTTGCGTTTTACTCCGGCACTTTACTCCGACCCCACTAATATCGCGCGTAATCATAGACATGTTCTCTTTTTTGGTTTCGATGTTGGTTGTTTTGGTGTCCCTGACGGAAACGGGGCTGTTCTGCGAGCTGCAACCAGCGATTGCCATGCAGAGTGCCAGGCAGGTACATAATCCTGAAAATTTCACTGTGCCAATCCAGTTTGGGACCGAAGACGCGAATCTTATCACGTAAATGTGACTCAATTGTCCGGACTTTACTCATGAACTGTTTAATGCAAAACATAGACAATTGATCTTCACCAACCCATATCGTCAACCAGAAAGAGGATCACTTTGGGATGCTTAGCAGGGTTGGCAAGGGCAATCATTGCCCATGACATGGCAAAGACCATCAGCATTAAGCGGGCTTACATATTGGTACTACCCCGACGGTCACTGAACAACAACCGGACAATATCACTGGGTTTCAGATATTCCCAATGAATTTGCTTCCATACCTCGACGGGGCAAACTCGTACTGATTAAGACAACATTCACTTGCGGAACTGGAGTGAATCACGCCTAACATCCAATATCTATGGCACCAGGATTAGTCTGAGCTGATTAATTTTTTGGGGGTACTCGTATTGTATCCTGTAAGATACAATACGCATGTGTTATAGATAATGCACCTTATCAACGAGTACACAGATGCAAATGGCAGAAGCCCCTATGCAACCTGGTTGAATGGGCTTCGCGATGCACGCGCAAAGGCGAAGATAATGTTGCAAGTCGACCGGATGGAACTAGGTCTATTCGGCGACAGTGAACCGATCGGCGAGGGTCTTAGTGAACTTCGTGTCCATTATGGACCCGGCTACCGTGTGTATTACGGCAAGGAGGCGAACCAGGTTTACCTGTTGCTCTGCGGTGGTGATAAGTCCACGCAGACTAGAGACATCAGGAAGGCCAAGTCATACTGGCAAGACTATAGACGTAGGCAACAAAATGGTACGTAAGGTCAAAGAGACGCATAACGAGCAACTGCGCGACCCCAAGGTCGCGGCCGAGTATTTGAGCGATGCGTTGGAAGATGGCGAGGCATCGGTGATCCTCATGGCATTGCGAAACATTGCTGAGGCGCAGGAAGATGGTATCAGCGGACTCGCTATTCGATCGGAACTCGGCCGAGAGAGCATGTACAAGATGCTGTCAGCGAACGGCAACCCCAAGCTCTCGAGTTTTAACAAGGTAATTCACGGACTTGGATTGAAAATTAAAGTCGAGCAAGGATAACCAGGACGTCAATCCCCTACTAGGAGGCTGTCCGAGAATTGCGACCGTAGCCAGGGCGAGTCGCTCATCTCCGAGCGCTCAGCCGCTCGTGATTGCGTCACCCAGCTCCAGATAGGATCGAGTCGTGCCATATTCCGACCAGATCGGAAGGCCGTTGAGGTTGGGATTACCGGTCTTCGCGAACTGAGTCCAGTACGTGATGATCGATTCCGCCAGTGCAACGTCATCTGCCGTCGTGGTGCCTTCCATCAAACATGCCGAAGAAAATCCAGTTAAGCCGGCCTGTTTGCTCCGCGACAGCGGCAGGGAGAGTTACTGGCCCGATGAAGGCTCCAGGGACCCACGTATCGGTGAGCCACTGCTGACGGCTGCTCGAACTTCCGTTTCCTCAGTCCCTGCTCGAAATCCGCCTTGTTGGCATACCCCTCCATCGTCACAAACATCGAGCCTTCATCGGCTTGACTGGCCCAATGGCACGAAGTATAACGAGATTCGACCACCGATCATGGACTAACAAGCCGGAGGGGATATGAGATCGATCAGTTGGGTGACCGCAGGAATCACGATAAGTGCCTTCGCACTAGTGTCCGGCCAGTCGAATGCCAACGAAGCATGCTCCGACCTCACCTCGTTGACGCTGCAAGATGCGCGGATCACGGCGACCGAAAAGGTGGACGCCGGCACCCCGCACTGCAAGGTCGCAGGCGTCATCGAAAAGGAAATCAACTTCGAGCTGCTGCTGCCCAACGATTGGAATGGTCGCTTCATGATGGGCGGGGGCGGCGCTTACGTCGGCTCGATTCAGAACCAGGCGCTCACCTACGGTTCCGGACCCGGAGCGCTCGAACGCGGCTATGCAACGGTTGGCACCGACACGGGCCACGTCAGCTCGATGGTCGACGGCAGTTGGGCATTGAACAACGTTGAGCGGCAAGAGAACTTCGGCCATCGCGCCATCCATCTCACCGCCGTTACCGCCAAAGCGATCATCGAACGTTACTACGCGCGTGCGCCGGAATACTCATATTTCGTGGGCTGCTCGCGCGGTGGCGGCCAGGCGATGATGGAGACCCAGCGCTATCCGGAAGACTTCGACGGGCTCGTCGCCGGCGCACCCGCTTACGACTGGACCGGGTTCAGGGCCGGGCAAATCCGGACCGTGCAAAAGATGTATCCCGATGGAGACACGAAGAGCCCCGTTTTGACCAAAGCGAATCTGGAGCTTCTGGGTACGTCGATCATGGCTGCGTGCGATGCGCGCGACGGGGTTGCCGATGGCATCCTGACCGATCCTCGCGATTGTCCGTTCGAGCCGGACGACCTGCCGAAATGCGAAGGCAATGCAGGCGATGATTGCGTGACGACGAAGCAACTCACCGCGATCAAGGCGATCTACGATGCGCCGATCATCGACGGCCGACGGATCTTTGCGGGCTTTCCCTACGGTGGGGAGCACCATCCGCGCGGCTGGGAAGCATGGATGGTCGGCTCCGACGGGTTGAGCCCCAGCTTTGCGTTCGCCATCGACTTCTACCAGAACTTCGTCTTCAGCGATCCGAATTGGGACTACACGGATTACGATTTCGCGAATTGGAAGCAAGATGTTGCGAAGGTCAGCGCGATGCTCGATGCCACCAGCACCGATCTCTCCGAGTTCAAGAAGCGCGATGGAAAGATCATCTTCTGGACCGGATGGACCGATCTTCTGATCACTGCGCTCGGAACCGTTGACTATTACGAGAAGTTAACTGCGGCCGATCCCGACGTGGACGAATACTCGAGACTCTACATGTTGCCAGGCATGTTCCACTGTGGTGGCGGACCCGCGCCGGACCGGACAGATTGGCTCGAAGCAATTCGCGCCTGGGTCGAGGATGGCAAGGCGCCTGAACGACTCGATTCGCAGCAACTCGACGAAAGCGGCAGGATTACCAGAACGCGACCAATCTGCCCTTATCCGCAGAGCGCATCGTATCGGGGCGAGGGAGACCCGGACGACGAAGCCAGCTTTGCGTGTAAGTAGGTACCGGGGTGGTCAGGCGCCCGCTTCACTTATCAGTGTGCACCGAATCGCCGCGTCACTTCCATACCCACCTGGCGCGCCGGGCCGTAGCTGCCGTATCTCGCGCCGACCCCGGAAGATCCCAGTAGGTAGAGGAGGTAAGCCTGGTTGGTTGCGTTCCGGGCGAACAGACGCGCTCCCCACTTCCCATCATCGCTCTCCCAGTTGGCGTTCACATTTATCACCGTGTAGGCACTTTGCGAGTCCAGCTCATTTTTGAACTCCCGGAAGTACGTGCGAGACCGGTACGCCGCATCAATTCGCAACGTCACGTGCCCGCCCCACACCGCCGGGGCGTTATACGTGACACCCAGATTGACGCTGGTATCCGGCGCATGGTTGAGCGGGTTCCCCTTGTTGTTCTGAAAGCCCAGCGCGGCCTGCAGGCCATCGAGATTGAGGAAGTCACCATACTCGGTGTCGAGGAGCGTGACAGCCCCGGACACCATCCAGTTGTCGTCCAGGGTGGACGACAGTTCCAGTTCAAAACCGAGTACATCCGCGTCGCCCGCATTGCGCGTGACCGCGGTGATACCGATTATCTGAGCTACCTGGAAGTCTGAGTAGTCGTAGTGGAAGGCGGCCGCACTCAGCGTGGTGCTCCCGCCGAACGTCGCCTTGTAACCCAGCTCGTAGGCATCGACAGTTTCCGGGTTATAGGGGGGTCGGCATTCGCCTGCGGCGATCCCTCCCGCTTTGTAGCCTTCTGTATAGGAGGCATAGACATTACCGTTGTCGTTGACATCGTACTGACCCACTAACCTGATCGTCGTCGCACCCCAGTCCACTTGCTCGGCCTTGTCGCAGCCCACGAACAGGAGAATGGGATCCGGGATCAGCCCGAAGCCCTGGTTCAAGTGATACTCGTCGATCTCGTCTTCCGTGCGGCGCACACCTGCGCTGACACGCGCACGGTCGGTGACCTCCCAGGTCGCGTCGAAAAACCAGGACATGGAATCAGTGTCCAACTTTGGCTGCGTGTTGATGAATTGGCTCGGAAAGGGAATAAAAAACACGGGCTCGGCGTTGCTGAAGACGAAACCACGGTTCCACTTTTCACGCAGGTAGAAGGCGCCTACAACCCAATCCAGCCTGTCGTTACTGCCGAGGATGTTGATCTCCTGGGTGAACGCGTCGATGGTGTTCATGTCCACGATGTCAAAGAGGGGCGCATCCGTGAGGTCCCGGTCGGCCTCTACCAAGTCGTCGAATTCCTGCTGCGCAGTGATGGACCGGAGCGTTGCCCATCCCATGTCCCACTCCAAGGTCAGCCCAGCCAGCTCAAACTCGCGTTCCGAATCATTCTTGCCGTTGACATGGGTATTGAATGGCTCGAAGGTCTTGCCCGCGGTAACGAGTTGGGGAGTACCCCCGCCGTAGCGGTGTCTGGATTGAACGTGACCCAGGTCAGGTGCTCCTGCGGACCCGTTACCCTGGTCTTGACGTACATGAGGTCCACGGAGACCGTGTCCGTAGGTTCGGCAGCCAGCTTGAGCCGAATGTTACTGGATTCACCCCGCATCAGGTTTTTCTCGCCGGGTACCAGGTTGTTGACCCAGCCGTCGCCGCTGTACAGGTGATCCACGGCGATCCGGAATGCCACCCGGTCGCTGATCGGCCCGCTGTAGACACCCTGAATCTTGGTTTCATCATACTGCGCGTAACCGACGCGCAGCATCCCTTCCGCCTCTCGGGTAGGCGCGGCCGAAATGAAATTAACCGCTCCGCCGTTCGAGTTGCGCCCGTAAAGGGTCCCCTGGGGCCCACGCAGCACCTCCAGGCGCTCGATATCAAGTTGATAGAGGTGTGCCGTGTTACTCCTGGACTGGTAGATACCGTCGAGGCTGACCGCCACGCCCGGCTGCCTGTTAAACTCGCTAATGCCGCGGATGGTGATTTTCTGGCTACCCAGCTGCGGCCCGAAGTTCAGGCTCGGGACAGCGAACTGGATGTCGTACATGTCCTTGATACCTCTCGCATCGAGGTCCCTCGCGCCGAGCACGCTCAAGGAAGAAGCCACTTCCTGGACCGACTGTGAACGCTTGTTGGCGGTGACGATGATCTCTTCGATCAGATCGTCCTGGGCTGGCTCCGCAGCCGCCACCTCAGCCCCGCCGGAAGTGGCGAATATAGCTGCAGCGACGGCCACGCCCAAGTGTTTGAGCAGCGGTGCTTTCTTGTTCATATTCATGGAATCCCCTCAATTTTTTTTGATAGACAGAGTAAAACTACTCACTCTCCTCTACTCACAAAATAAGTAACCTTCGAAGGAATGTCAACACAAGGCGCTGACTGGAATTCTAACCGGCAGACATTTTTTTTAACGCGTAGCTTCCATGGTTAAATCTGGCGAAAACCAATGCGCAACAAACCAGGGTCCAGATTGCTACTTTACGTTTGTTGTCCTGAAGTTAGACGCGCGTTTTCACGCGGGCATTGAGGCGGGTATCTCATACTTGACGAGCGAAACGTCCTCAGCATTGACCTATACTCATTTATTCCTTACAGTAGACGTTTTAGTAAGGAGTCAGGCTATGGCAGATGCAGCCTTAACCAGCAAAGGACAAATCACAATTCCAGCTGACATACGCAAGGCTATGGGTCTTAAAACTAAAGATCGCGTCGTGTTTACAGTGCTGCCAGATGGAACAACGGTCATGCGAGCCAAGACTAAGAGCATCGCTGATCTCAAAGGAGTGCTCAAGAATACTGGAAAGAGAGTCCCGATCTCAGAGATGAGGCATACTTAACCCGAAATGCCTTCACTCGATACGAACGTACTGGTCCGTTATCTGGTTCAAGATGATGCGCGACAAACGCGCATCGCTCATCAGTTTATCTCTGAATACGCTGATCGAGAGCAATCATTGTTCATCTCGAATTCGGTAATCCTTGAAACTGAATGGGTGCTTCGCTCATCGTATGGATTTCCCAAGGAATCGTACATTGATGTCTTGGTGCAACTGCTTGAAACCAAAGAGATGGCTTTTCCCGACGAGGCCTCGTTGGAACTTGCGTTGTTCTTCTATCGCGAGAACAACGTTGATTTTGCAGACAGTCTTCATGCGGCAACGGCACATGTAAATCAAATGCTTCCATTGGTGACATTCGATCGGCGCGCAACAAAAATAAGCGGGGTCGAGTCTTTGTGAGAGATGGTCTGACGATGATCACATTCACGCCTGACATCCAATACTATGAAGACTGGCAGGGTGCTCATACGCTGGGTATCGGTGTGCCGACATGTCACACAGAGGAAATGCGTTGCCGTGGAATTTACCGGGGTAATGCAGAAAATAGGGCCAATCAGGCTTGTCCGCAGTAGGTCAGTCTGTTCTCGGGCAGCCTCCCAGGTAATGCCGGCACAGTCCGAAGGCCGGATACCGGGTCGTGCAACCTCATCTGCAGTATCCGGAAAATGACGATTCTCAATCTGTCTTGTACTGTGTTGTATATAATTTCATAATACATATTAACTTTATCTGTCCTGACGCAATTTTCCCTGTTAGACGACTACACCGAGGCAAAGCCAAATCGTGTTCAACAACCCGTTAAACTCATTCCATGATATCGTTGCCGAGGCAAAGGAAGAGCGTGAACAGCTCGACCGGCTGCTGACGATTTCAACGCCTCGGGAGCGCCTGCTGGTCATCGCGATTGCCGTTGTATTGGGCATCCTCCTGGTATGGCTTTTCCTGGGCAATGTGGCTCGAAGTATCGAGGTGGACGGCGTACTGGTCGAGCAAGGCGAAGTCCTGCCCGAGGGTATCCCATCCGTGCAGACCCTCGTCTGGATCAACAGCGAAATCGCTCCCCATATCGCGGCCGGGATGCCGGTGGTGATCGAGTTGGAAGCGGCGGACGGAGAAACAGCCGCGCTGGGTGGAACAGTCAGGTCAATTACAGCCGAACATTTTTCCGGAGGTACCGCCGCGTTTGAGTCAGCGGCGCTGGTGTCCGTGCACCGAATCGATATAACGCTCAAAACTGCACTTGAAGAAAGTCTTGATCCGGATTCTCTTGCGGGTTGGAAATGCCGGGTTGTCATCGAGCTAGGCAGGCAATCTCCGATCGAACTATTCCTGAAGAGGCAGCCATAGGAGGCCGACAATCAGCTCCATACGGACCATGAAAAAGGCCTCTTCAGACAAGTCGAAACAGCGGATAACTACGCCGGTGTTGTTGCAGATGCATGCTTCGGAATGCGGCGCCGCCTGTCTTGGCATCATGCTTCGCTATTTCGGGAGATGGGTGTCGCTAACCGAATTGCGCGAAAAGTGCGAGGTGAGCCGGGACGGCAGCAGCGCCGCCAGCATTCTGCGCGCCTCCAGGCACTACGGCCTCGAATGCAATGGACTCAGCGTGCGCGCCGATCAACTTCAAAAGTTGCCATTACCATTGATTCTGTTCTGGCAATTCAGCCATTTCCTTGTCCTCGAAGGAATCGATAGCCGATATTTCTATCTTAACGATCCATCCACGGGACGGCGCAGGATATCCGCTGAAGAGTTCGAGAAGGGTTACAGCGGAATTGCCCTTCGCTTCAAGTGCGGCGACGATTTCACTCCCGGGGGCGATCAGCCCGACTTGTTCAGGCAACTGGGCGCCCTGTTTGCCGGATCATGGCGTCTGCTTACCGGGGTGATTGCCTGCGGACTCATGTTGACGTTATTGACGCTGATTATACCCGCATCACTCAGCGTTTTCGTCGATAACGTCATGGAAAAGCATGGCGCCTGGGGCGGATTGGTAACCGCTTTGTTTGGCGGTGGAGTCCTGGTATACGTCCTGACCCTGCTCAAGCACCGGTTCCTCAAGCGACTCGCGGTCCGGGTTTCGGTGATTGGCTACAGCCGCGCTATGGCGCGGCTGCTTCGGCTGCCGGTAGAGTTTTTTGCACACAGGCTGGCAGGCGACCTGACCGATCGGGTCTCGTCCACCGACAGAGTCGCGAAAAACCTTGCCGATCAGTTCCTGGTGCTCATTATCGACATGGCCATGAGCGTGGTGTTCCTCGTTGCCCTGTTCGCCTACGATATCCTGCTCACGCTGATAGTTCTACTGCTGGCTCTGCTGCACGGTATGCTGGCCCACTTTTTCAATGCCTTGCGTGCCGTTAGAAGCCAGACGATGCGGCGCGAGCAGGGATTGCTGATCGGCCTCGGCATGCAGGTTTTGAGTCATGCGGACAATCTTCGCATGACGGGAGCGGATGACCGGTTTTTTTCGCGGTGGAGCGGTCAACAGGCGCGTGAACTGCGTGCGCGCCAACTTTATTCCGAACTGGGCGCCATCAACACCTCGCTTCCAGGGCTGGTGGATGCACTGCGCAGTGCGGCGATTCTCGGCATCGGCGGCATCATGGTCATGAATGGCGCCATGACGCTGGGGACGCTGATCGGGTTCTACATCCTGGCAGAGATGTTCCTGGGTCCCGTTGAACGTTTTCTGGAGTTTTCCGAAAGCCGCCAGGCGCTCGAAACCGATATGCAGCGGCTCGAGGACATCTCCAAAGCCGATGAAGATCCCGTTTTCAGCCGCAGAAGCCCGGAAACGGAGTCGATCCCCACGTTCAACGGCAGGCTTCAACTCGCGGGCCAACTCGAACTACGCAACGTCACATTCGGATTCAACAGGAGCCGACCACCTTTGATAAAGGACTTCAGCCTCGTGATCAAGCCGGGGCAGCGCGTTGCCGTGGTCGGTCCCAGCGGTTCCGGCAAGTCGACCCTGGCGCGTCTGGTTTCGGGTGTCTACCAGCCCTGGTCGGGTGAAATCCTTTTTGATGGTAATCTGCGCGATCAGATTCCAGAGGAAGTGCTTCGACAGTCCATCTCCATGGTGGACCAGGAGATTGTGCTCTTTTCCGCTTCCCTGCGCGACAATATCACGCTGTGGAACCCGTCCATTCCGGATGAAGTCCTCTTTGATGCGACACGAGATGCCCAGATTCATGACGAAATCCTGCTTCGACCGAAGGGATATGCGACCCTTGTCGAAGAAGGCGGGGCGAATTTCAGCGGCGGTCAGCGGCAACGGCTTGAAATCGCCCGTGCGCTGGTGGGCAATCCTACGGTGCTCATTCTGGATGAAGCCACCAGCGCACTTGATGCCGCGACAGAGGAATATGTCGACGATGCGCTGCGGCGTCGCGGCGTCACCTGTCTGATCGTGGCGCACCGTCTGAGCACCGTGCGGGACTGCGATGAAATCATCGTGATGGACCAGGGCGTCACCGTGCAACGCGGCTCGCACGATGATTTGATCACGGACCGGGATGGTGCGTACTACAAGCTGGTCAGGTCGAACTGATGCCAAATACAATGCCGGAATACACTTCTATAGCCACGCTTGCCGGTCAATTCGGTGAATCCGTGCCCTGCGCGGGCAACCTGCCGGTCGGCCTCGAAGACCCGGATTGTGTCTGGTTCATAGACCAGGGCACTGTCAATCTGTTCCTGGTCGAATTCAGGGACGGGGTGGAGCAGGCGGCGCCGCAGCACCTGATGAGCCGGGAATCAGGCTGGTTGCTGCCGGGGGTCACCCCGGACCGGCAAGGCAGCGACGAAGACACTACGCTCAGTATCATCGCCAAGGGACTGCCGGGCACCCTGCTGAAACGTCTGCCGGCTTCCCTGCTGTCTCGGGTAGACCCATCGGAACTGGCGGAGCAGACCGATACCTGGCTAACCGCCATTACGGAAACACTTGCGCGTTTCGCCATACCCCTTCCCCGTCCGACCGCGCTGGCCAAACCCGGCATGACGCAGACCCTGACCCCCAGTATCCTGTCTGTACAGCGCGGTGTGGTCTGGGTATCCGAACCGCCATCCGGGGCGAGCCTGTTCATGGGGATTGTCGATACGGCAGAGCGAGCAGAGCCAGGCGGTCCACACGAAGCGTTCATCCCGCTGACACGGACTAGCTGGCTCACCTTGTTCGACGAGGTGACCTTAACCGGCCAAACTACTGAATCACTGGCCGAGCAAGGCAAACTGCTCCCGGCGCTCGCTTCTTTTCACGCGGTCGCTTTCACCCTGGAACGTCTGAACCGCCGGCTGGTCGTGGTCGATGCCGTCAATCTCGAACGCGCGCGGACATCAAGCCGCCGCACAGCCGAAAAAACAGCACAGCAGCGACTCTACAATATATACGACCTTCCGATCGACCGGGATGCAGGTATCGAGGACACGGCGCTGGTGGATACCCTGCGCATGATCGGCCGCCATGAAGGCATTGAATTCGAGATTCCGGCACACTCGGGACATTCCGAAACTCCGGTCGGTCTCGTTGACATTCTTGATGCGTCAGGCGTGCGTGCCCGGCGCGTACGACTCAGTGCCGACGACAACTGGTGGCACGGTGACAGTAACGCGCTGCTGGCATTCCGCGCCGAGGACGGCCAACCTGTGGCACTGCTGCCAGGCATGTTCGGGCGATACCGGCAAATCGACCCGGTCAGCAAACGCAGCGTACGGATAACGGCGGACCGAGCGGACAAGCTGGCGGGGGAAGCCTGGATGTTCTATCAGCCCTTGCCGGTAAGGGATGTGAAGCCGGTGGATCTGCTGAGAATTGCCCTGCGAGGCTCAGCCTCGGATTGGGCACGTCTGGTAATTTCCGGGCTTTCATACGGCATAATCAGACTGTTGCCGGCGCTTGCCCTCGGGTTTGTTGCGAATCACATATCGGCGGGTGGCAGCGTGGAAACCCTATATGCCGTGGCCGTGGCAGTAGCGGCGTTCGGTCTGCTCGGCGCGCTGCTGCATCTGCTTCAGAGCACGGCGATGATGCGGCTCGAGGGGCGCTCGGCATCCCGGGTCGAAGCCGCCTTCTGGGATCGCCTGATGCGCCTTCCGCCCGGTATTCTGCACCGCCATCCTGCCGGCGATCTGGCCATGTCGGGCATGACATTCCAGAATCTCCGCGATGGCTTGCGGGGTGTCGTCGCCAACAGCTTTCTTTCGATCGTTTTTCTGCTTCCGGTTTTTGTTGTCATCTTCTTCTACGATACCAGTCTCGGAGTCGTCACCCTCTTCTTCAGCCTGGCTTCGCTGCTGGTCACCGTGGTCCTGGGGTTGCGCCAGATATCACCGTATGGGTGGATGATCAGGGCGGCGCGTCATGTTGCCGGCCGGCTCTTCCAGATCGTGGGCGGCATCTCCAAGCTGCGAATGGACAACGCGGAAGGGTCGGCTTACGCCATCTGGGCGAGGGATTACCGTAAGCAGAAGCGCGCGGAGATCGAACTTGGCGAGATTGAGGGACATTCGCGGGCTTTTGGCGCCGCGCTTCCCTTTCTTGCCGGTGGAGTACTCCTTTTTGCTGTGATGGAGACAGGAGACCGCAACATACCGGTCGGCGATTTTCTCGTTGTCTACACCGTCTTTATCGTTTTCCAGTCCGCCATCGCCCGACTCGGTGAATCCTTCGGCGCCATGGCATCCATGCTTCCGGCGTTAGAGCAGATGCATCCGTTGCTGGCTGCAGTTCCTGAAACCGGAACGGAAGGAGAACCGGTCGGATACCTGGGCGGTGACATACTGTTCGACCACGTTTCCTTCCGCTACGATCCCGATGGTCCATTGATTCTCGACGACGTCACGATTCGCGCCCATCCCGGTGAATTCGTCGCGATTGCCGGTGAATCCGGCGCCGGCAAGAGCACCTTGTTCAGGCTCGCCCTCGGTATCGACTGGCCGACCTCCGGTGCGGTGTATTACGACGGGCGCGACCTGAGGCACCTGAATCTGAAACAGGTGCGCCGTAAGATCGGCGCGGTACCGCAGTCGGTCGGGCTTCATCCCCAGGATCTCTGGGACAACCTGGTCAGCCACTATGACGGCGTGTCGACCGGGGAAGTATGGGAAGGGGTCCGGACTGCCGAAGTCGAACCCCAGATCAAGAACATGCCCATGGGCTTGATGACCATGGTAGGCGCCAGCGGGTCTGTCCTGTCGGGCGGAGAGAGTCAGCGCATCACGATCGCCCGTTCGGTGATAGGCAACCCGCGTATCATGTTGCTGGACGAGGCGACCAACTGGCTGGATAATGATACCCAGGCCAGGGTGATTCAGAACCTTGCCGCCCTGACTTCCACCCGCCTCGTCATCGCCCACCGCCTGTCCACGCTGGAACAGGCCGACCGCATCTACGTGTTGAAAGCCGGGAAAGTCGTGCAAAGCGGTTCTTTCAACGAACTCAGGGAAACCGATGGAGTATTCAAGGAACTTATCAGAAGGCAAATCGTGTGATCCGGATGTGCGGATGGCAAATCGATGGCAAGGCAGCCCGTCCGGCCTGGACCGGTGAAAAGGAGTAGACATCCATGAAGAAGCTCCTTGACGCGGGTGCCTTCCTGATTTCCCGAGCAGACGACGACGAATTCCGCGAACGTCTTCTCACCAGGCCTAAAGAGACCATTGAAAAGGAACTCGGCGTGAAGGTTGCGGAAGACCACGAAATACACGTACACGAAGAAACCTGTACCGCGACCCATATTGTCCTGCCGCCGCGCAGTAAATTCACCAGGGAAGAACGTGAAGAGGCGAGGACCGGCGCGTCATCCCTCGCATTTCTTCGCAAGACCATGTACGATCCCGCGCCGCCCCTGCGTCCGCCCGCCCCTCCAAAGGAGAGCGTCCCCGAGATCGCCGATACCACCGAAGCGCTTGCTGAAGCGGGTAGAGAGTCCATCCGCCACGGTCTCGATTTCCTGGAATCCACATTTGGCGAAAAAGGCGCCTGGCACTGCATCCGGTTCAACGTAGCCGATCCGGAAGTGCCGCGGCATTTCGAAAAGCCACCCTTCATATCGGCTTTCTGCGTCCTTGCCCTGGAATCCTGCCGGGAGGCGCGGGTCAGATCCATCTGCGACGCGACCAGGGAGTATCTCGTCGACACCATCGAATCTCCCGGACTCTGGCGCTATTACCGCCATCTACCCCAGGATCTCGACAGCACCGCACTCTGTTCCCTGGTGATTGGGTCGCATCCCTGGATTTTCCTGGGGAGAAACGTTGCGCGGATACTGGCGAACCGAGACGAGAAAGGTCGTTTTATGACCTGGATTCTGGAGGACGACGAACCCGATGTCGTATCGCGCTTTCGAATCGAAGCCGACCCCGTGGTCAATGCAAATGTCATCGCCTATCTGGGCGACCGGCCTGAGACCAGGGATGCCCAAAATTGGCTGGAAGAATTGATCACCGAAGGCAGTCTCAAGGACTCGTCCAAATGGTATCCCGACGAGATAGCCATTTGCTACGCGATCGCTCGTGCCACGGTGCGCGTAAGACCCGCACTTGACCGGTTGCGCCCGATCCTCGCGGATCGAGTCCTGAGATTACGGGACGATAGTGGGGATTTCGGTAATGTCCTTCAGACGGCCCAGGCCGTGTCGGCACTCTGCGATGCCGGAGGCATTGAGCGCATCGACGCGAAACGGCAGATGAAGCGGATTTTGAGTTGGCAACAGGAGGACGGCAGCTGGCCGGAACTGCTCGCCTTTGGCGACCAGTCGCTGCAGTGGGGTGCAGTAGGCCAGATAGGACACGGCTCCGAAGCCGTGACCACCGCATTCTGTATCGAAGCATTGGAGCGTATCGTGACGTTCTTGCGGACCTGAACCGTGCAGGCCGGTGAATCCGATGAATAGAAAACTTCCCCGCAGGTGTCCGAAATGCTTATTAACCTGTACTATTCTTAAATCAAGCTAAGGAGGAGTTGCCATGTCACAAAGTACCGTTACAGACAAAGGCTCCGACCCAGGCAGCGCCGACTCCACCCGGCAGATCGAACCTTCCGTTCTGACCGCCCTTCCACATTATATTACGCTGGTCGTTTTCCCGTTGATCATACTCGCCGCGGTGTATGGTGGCTGGTGGCTGCTACCGCCCTTAGTCTTCATGAGTCTTGCCTGGTCCTTTGACAGGATACTGGGCCGCGATGGACGTATCATGGATCCGTGGAAAACACCGAAACACCGCCTCATATGGCACAATCTGCCGGTCTGGTCGTGGGCATTTCTGTGGCCGCTGACGCTTATATTCGGATTGTGGCAGATCCTGGTGGCGGATCCGTTCCTATGGTGGGAAGACGTGTTGCTGGCGATCATACTGACGATGGAGGCACAGGCCGTGTTCGTAGTCGGCCACGAACTGATTCACCGGCGCACAACCTGGGAACGCCGGATCGGCGAGTTCCTGCTTTCCTCCGCTTCCTATCCGCAATATGCCACGGAGCACGTCTATATTCACCACGCCCTGGTCGGCACTCCGTATGATGTGGGCTCCGCGCCGAAGGGGGAGAGTTTCTGGCGGTATCTGCCCAGGGAAATCGTCAGCAACCTCGTGAATTCCTGGAATGTCGCCCGGGACCGTCTGGCTCGGCGCCGTCTGACCATGTGGCATTACAGCAATCCGTTCTGGTTCTACGGCATTGGCGTCGCGTTCTGGTACGGACTCGTTATCTGGATGGGCGGGATATGGGCTGTCCCGGTCTTTGCCTTCCTCGGCCTGTCCTGCGTCTTCTCGATGAAGATCAGCAATTACTTCCAGCACTACGGCCTGCGGCGGGTCCGTCTGGAAAACGGTCGCTGGGAAAAGATCATGCCCCGCCATTCCTGGAGCGCCGACTGGAAGTTCAGTAACTGGATGATGTTCAACTCCCAGCGTCATGCGGACCATCATGCCGTGGCATCCCGCCAGTATCCCCTGTTGCAGGTCGGCCTTGATGAATCACCCGAATTGCCGGGAACCTACGCCGACATGATGAACATTGTGATAAAGCCCAAGCGCTGGTTCGAGAAGATGGACCCGCTGGTGGACCAGTGGCGCAAGCATTTCTATCCGGATATCGATGACTGGAGCGTCTACGACAGTCCGATTGCCGCAGCGCGGCCCGACGCCTTCGATGCGATTGTCGAGATTTTCGGCGCTGCCCCGCGGCTGGCGAAATGGATCGAACGGAATCCGGAACTTCTGGATAACCTGCAGGAACAGGAATTCCTGGATCTGGACCTGCCCAGGGGATTCTGGCAGGACGAGGAAATCGAGTCGATCGCGCGGCGCGGGCTTGCAAGGGTCTATTGGACGTACGAAACCGGCGTTCAGGAAATGAAGGACCAGATAGTCGAGTTACCCGTAGTCAATTCCGGTGAAACCGCGGAAATCGTGCGAAACTGGTCGAACGACAAGGCGTTTCAGATCGGCATACACGTGGTGCGCGGGAACCTGCTGCCGGCGGAAGCGAGAACGGCGTTGTCGAATCTCGCCGAAGCATCGATTTCGACTGTGCTGGCATCCGTGGTCGCGGATTTCGGCGAGCGTTACGGCACCGATAGTGTTGGTGAGGTTGCCGCTGTATTCCTGGGCGATCTGGCCAGCCGGGAAGCCTTCCCCGGGGTTGCGATCGAGATGCTGTTCGTCCATGACGGCCGGGAGTCCGGTAAGGAAGAACGCTTCTTTCGGAGTTTCCGAAAGTCCCTGACCGACCTGGCGCAGGACAATCTGTTGTTCTCCCCGGTCTCGTCCGATCCGGAATCCATTCAATCAGTTACGCTCTCCGAACTGGCCGCGCGTGCGGAAGATCCGGTCTCCGGAGTAATCACCTCCCTCACCAGGGCGCGTTGCGTGTTCGAGCCGGACGGCTCCGGCATCGGCGCCCGCTTCGACGATGCGCGGCGCCAGATCCTGGCCGAATGCGGCGCGAACGGGCTTTTGCCCGTCCAATTGGGCGAGCAGCCGGAAGAACCCGTCGAAACAAGCGTATCCGCATACGCCGGTATGCGCGGCGGCCTTGACGATGTCGAGCGGGCCGCGCGCTTTCTGCAGTTCACCCTTACTGGAGACAACCTTGACGATCCGGCTCCGACCGCCGCGGCAGTCTTCGATGCCGCCGACGCCGAACCACTGGCGCAAGCCGCGAAAATGTGGCGGGATTTGCAGGGCATCATGCGACTGGTTGGCGACGAAGGGTATGACGTGGAAGCTGCGGGACCAAAGGTCAGATCTCTTGTTGCGATTGCTTGCGGGCAGGAGGACTTCGACGCACTGACGTCGGTGGTCGTCGAAACCGCATCCCGCGCCGCCTCCCGGATCGATACGCTCGATTCACATGCATGATGGGGTCGACTGATCAGGTGCGGAACTCCGGATACCGGGACAGATGAAAATGAATTCCCAAAGCGGGATACTGGTGAAAACGACTCCTTCCGACAAGGGCTTCGTCGATTTTCCCGTCCTTACCCCCCACCTGAGATCCCACGTCATCGGTGAGAAGCAGACGCTGCTGGTTTCCGAGTCCTTCGATACTCTGCTGCACGGCGGGCTGTATTGCGATCTTCTGCCGCTCCTCGACGGCCGGCTTCCGCTGGCCGGGATAGTCGCCAACCTCAAGGGTCGCCACGCCCCCGCCGACGTGCACGCGGCTGTTGTCTCACTCTCCGGCAGGGGTTATGTCATATCTGCCGATCATGGCATGGACCAGTCCAGGGCGGCCTACTGGACATCACTTGGCGCATCGCCCCGATGGGTAGAACAACGGCTGGTGGAATCACGTATCGCGGTCGACGACGATGACGGCAGGTTGGCCCGTCACCTGGAAGAGAGCGGCGCCTGTGTGACGACAGGTGATCCCCGGCTCACGGTTATCGAGTGCGACGACTATCTTCAGGCACGATTTGCCGACGTGAACAAGCGCCAACTCGAGGCGAAAGGGGCGTGGATGCTGGTGCGGCCTCGCGGCATGGAGGCGCTGTTCGGACCTGTTTTTCGCGCGGATGAACAGGGACCCTGCTGGGACTGTCTGGCAAACCGTTTGCGCAACCATAAGGAAGCCCACAATTTCCTGCGCCACGTTGCCGGCGAGGAAGTCGCCTTCAGGCCCTTCGCAGCAGACCCCGCGGTGCTCGAGGCGGTATACGGGTTGATCGCGGCGGAGATCGTCAAATGGCTGGTACTGGACGAGGCGGTCCCGATCCACGACCATGCGATCACGATGCACGTCGGTACATTCGCGAGTTCGAAGCATTCGGTAACGCGCCGGCCCCAGTGTCCGGCCTGCGGCGACGAGGCGTTACGCCGGCCGGATCGCCCGCCGGCGCCGCTGCATTTGAATGCGAGTCCCAAACCCCATCGCAACAGTGGCGGCGCGCGGGCCGTGACACCCGAGGTTACCCTGGCGAAGTACCGACATCTGGTGAGTCCGATCAGCGGCGTCGTAACGTGGCTGGCACGCACCACCGATGAAGGCGACGCCTGGCTTCACGTCTATTGGGCCGGAAGCAACCCCGGCATGAGAAGCCGGAGTCTGAGTTCGCTCCGCCGCAGCCTGCGCAGCAAGAGCGCCGGGAAGGGCAGCACACGGGAACAATCCGAGACCAGCGCACTCTGCGAAGCGCTCGAGCGATATTCGGGCGCCTTTAACGGAGACGAGATCCGTGTCCGCAGGCGATTCATCGATTTCACGCGAGAAGACGCGGCGATCCATCCCAACGAGGTACAGCTGTTCAGCGACAAACAGCTCGACAACGCCGACAGCATCAATGCGGAGGGCCACCCGTACAACATCGTCCCGCCGCGTCTCGATCCCAGTGCCGAACTCGACTGGACCCCCGTGTGGTCCTTCACGCAGCGGCGGCATCGGTACCTGCCGACCTCGATGCTCTACGGCATGTCGCCTGAACAGCGGGGAGCCAATGATCTGATCGCCGATTCCAACGGCTGCGCCGCGGGGAATACTCTGGAGGAGGCCATCCTGCAGGGATTCTATGAACTGGTCGAGCGCGATGCCTTCGCCATCTGGTGGTACAACGGCCTGAGCGTGCCCGGGGTGGATCTTTCCAGCTTTGACGACGATTTTCTGGCATCGGCCGCGGAATACTACGATCGATACGGGCGGGAGTTGTGGATGCTCGACGTTACGTCCGACATCGGTATTCCTTCGTTCGTTGCGCTCTCCCGAAGGCTGGACGCGGAAACCGAGGACATCATCTATGGCGCCGGCGCCCATGCCGACCCGCGACTGGCGGCCCTGCGCGCGGTCTGCGAGTTGAATCAGTGCCTTACCTGGCTGCCGCGTCCCGGAAGAGGCGAACAGCCTGGAAAGCCTCATAAGTCTGGTCCATCCGGTCCACCGGGCCGACCCATGATCGACGATCCATTGGCGCTCAACTGGTGGAAGACAGCCCGAATCGCCGATTGTTCCTGGCTGGCGCCGTCACCGGACGCACCCCAAAAGCAAGGCGCCGGGTACCCGGTGATCGAAACCACGGACACGCGCGACGATGTGGAGCAATGCCGGGCGCTGGTCGAAGCCAGGGGCATGGAGTTCCTCGTTCTGGACCAGACCCGGCCGGACATCGGCATGCCGGTCGTGCGCGTCATCGTGCCGGGCATGCGCCATTTCTGGGCGAGATTCGCACCCGGGCGCCTGTACGACGTGCCTGTCGCCATGGGCTTGAGCAATCATCCCCTGACCGAAGCCGATTTGAATCCTGCTCCCGTTATCGCGTAAGGAGGCAATATGAATATCGACGAAGCTGTCATGCTTACCCAGGATCGTCTCGCCGAAGAGGGCGGCACGATGGCAGAACTGCTTGGACGCTTTCGGAGCAAAATTTCCTCTACGCTTATCGGGGAGCGGGATTGGGGGCGAATACTGGACCGGGCAAAGCGACTTCCCATCACCATGGGCGCCCAGCCTTTCGGTTTTGAACTGCCCCTGCATGACAGCCGGCCCGTGGCGGATTTCGGCGTCTCACTGTCAAGCGGAAACCGGTCAGGCGGTTTTTTCGAAGAGAGGGCGCGGACCGAAGAAGCGGATGAGACTGCAGGAGCGGTGAAGCGGTTGTTCAGGGAAATGGAAGCTCAAAATTCGCCCCTGCAGGAGATTGTGGGGCGTAAGTTGATGCTGGAGTATGACATCGGTTCGGCGCCGGACAGCAGGAATTCGCTTCCGGGCATTTTCCTTCGGCCCAATGAACGCACATTGTTCGGTGGAGGCGGTCTCCAGGATGATGTCGGCATCGTGGTCGACGCCCTCGTTTCCTGTGTCGGCTGGGAAAAGAACGCTGCTGAAAGCAAAAAGGCCAAAGAGGTTTACCTGGCGCAGCCGAAAGACACGCGCCTGGATTCCTTCGGCGTATTTCCGTCCCGGGAACGCTCGGTCCGTCTGGCGATAATGGGTCTAAACGTGCAGGAAGGGGTTTGCTCTTTTCTTGAAAACACCGGGTGGCCGGGTCGAATCCCGGAGGTCGATTCCGTGATTACGCGCTTCAGGGAACGCGCGGACATCGTGAGCGCCGGGTTGAATGTCGATGTACGGGCAGATGGACTGGGACCGACGCTCGGTATCACGCCCATTGTCAAGCAAAGATACACACAGGAATCCCGCTACTGGATAGACGGCATGACCGATTGGGATCCCGTTCTGGATGCACTGGGCTACGAGGACTTTGTCGTTCCGGAGAAGCTTGCGGCCCTTGCGAACTGGGCGTCGAAACCGGAAATGCTGTTCGCCAGAACCGGTCCCTTTGTGTTGTTGCGCGGCATACACCACATAAAGCTGGTCATAACCGGAAACAAGCTGGAGAAGGTCAAGGCCTATCTGTATATGGTGCTTTCCGGCGCGGTCTCGCAACAAATGGGGTCGGAGTAAAGTGCCGGAGTAAAATGTCCCGCTTTTGTCGCAATGTTGCGTTTTACTCCGGCACTTTACTCCGACCCCACTAATCCGGCCAGGATGACAGGGGGGAATCTACATCTTCTCGATCATATGAACGCCAGGTATCTCACGATATACCGGCGTTTTGGATACTGATTTACCAGCAGCAGCAGAGGCCGGCTGAAACGGCTTCGAGTTGCTCCTCGGTGATGTTCGCATCCGGGGGCAACGAGATATGCACCGTCTGCATGTCGCTCTCGTGGACCTGGATCGACATCGATTCAGGCATCGTAATGTCCAATTCTTTGCAAATGGCCGACTTCGGGTCTGCGAGCAAATCCTGCCTGAAATCTGAATCCAGCGAGGATTTCTCAACAATCTGCTTCAACATTTCATCGCCGCTTCTCATAACTTCTCCTTCTTCGAATAACAGATAAAACCAACGAAAGCCCAGTCTTGCCTGGGAATCTTCGCCTGTAACGATGATCAAATTACTAACTGACTTTTACTGATAAAATTCCAATATGTCAAGTGATTTCGGTGGCATGCTCAGATATGAATGTACCGCATATTGACCATTTCGAGACTATTGTGTACGTAACTCTTTTCAATTTCAAAACCGTTGGACAGCATGAACTCAATCAACGATACATCTCCCCGTAGTTCCCTCATCCAAATGTCATTGGTCCCTGAGTTAAGAATCAATCCTTCTAACTCGCCAAGTACGGCAGTCTGGACTTCACTATTTCTCTGCCGCCAATCCAAAATCACGAAAGCTCTAAATCCATCTCCAGAGATACCTCGCTCAAGCGAACAGTATCCGACTACGTTTCCATCAGACTGTATAACAGATTCATACTTCTCTCCTTCGAACGCACGTCTGTTTTTCGTCCACTCCGACTCAGTACCAGCATGCTCACCCTCCTGGACCGCATCCGAAGCGAGCCAATTAATTTGGCGCCAATCATTTTCTCTAACGGCTCTGGCGGAGATCAATCGATTTTTCCAATCTGGTAGATATTATGAATGATATATTAACAAACGGGGTCGGCTACATATCCTCAACCGGCAGTAAATCACGACCAAGTCCCAATCTGTGCGTGTTGTGAATATGTTGTAATGCCGTTTCGTTCCGTCCAATCAGCATCTCTGATTGTATCCCGCCTTCAGCATTGCGTTGGATGTTCGCGGCCGCAACATAGTCCTCGTTAACGACGATATCCATGAATTTTGTAATTCTGTCCTCATACGATAACCCAAGCTCTTTGAGGTGTGGTTGTACCTTGGGGTCAATGTACCACGTATGTATCGTCCGGGATTTTGAAGGAGAGTCTTCAAGAGGGAAAATACGTAATAAGTCGATACCAAATGCGTCCACTATCATGATTACGTTAGGGTAGAAGAAATACAGTGTGGATGTTATCTGTTTGTACGGCCAGCGCCCCGCATCCGGCATTAGAAATCGCATAAGGTCTAATTTCTGGTTGGGGTAGACCAGGCGGAGGTTGTTTATAAAACTGTCGCATATTTGCAGGTTCGCCTTCACCTCTTTGCCGACGGATTTCGCGTGAAGGATGTTGAGATGATAGTTCTCACCGTAAGTATCGATCGCCAATTTCCAGTTTACACGCACATCAACGACTTGCGTTTGCGTATAAGGATAATTCGCAATTTGCCAGTACTGCAGGTCGTTTTGAAGTCCACCTAAACACTCGTCCTCGTCGATAGGATCGCCTTGCCTTGGCCGTACCCACAGCGTCCCATGTATTTCCGCTGAAGGTAGTTCGAAAAGCGGTAAATTCTTAGTCGACAAATTCCCAAAATGACGATTCTGGTTAATCGCCAACAAATTGCCATCGTTACCGTATGTCCATGCGTGAAAAGGGCACGAAAAGCGAGCCTTCGACCCACGCCCTTCAGGTACTATCATATTCCCTCTATGTCGACAGACGTTTGCGTATGCCCGAAAATGGCCTTCACCATCTCGAACCATCAGTATCGGGACACCTGTTGCATTGTCTGCCCAATATGTATTGGGTTCCGGCAGAGCGGATGAAAAGCCCATCAACAGAGGGGTATTTCGAAAAAAAACATCCTGCTCCAGCGTTAAAAGATGCGGGCAAGTGAAATCCGACATCGGTGCACGCATGATACCGCCCGCATCGGTAGTCGTACCGTTCTCAATATGCTCGACAAGAGCAATCAAAATGCTGAGTTGTTCAGATTTGTCCACTAATCCAGATCCTCCAATGTGAATCCATTGTTTCTTAACAAATACAGTAATTTATTAACCACTCCGGAAAGTACCATAAATACATAGGCTTTGCCTTTTCATAGCCGATTGTCCGATATGACCAACTTCACATGATGAATTCTCTGTAGCAAAATATAACGTCCGGAGCCTGCAAATAGCGGGGTCGGTTTCGAATCCCAGTCGGCAAGCGCCTTGATCTTAACGGAAAAACCGGTCGTTCTGTTTGACCGGAGCCTGAAGAGTGGTTAATGGCCAAGACCCTGGGACATCTGGGCATAACTGGTGAGCGAGAAGCCGCCGCACATCCGATTCCAGTCCGCCTTGTCGATGACCGGCCGGTTCAATAGTTCAATCATTTCGTCGAATTTGCGCAGCGCGGTGCAATCCACCGCCTTGGGGTCCGTTACCTTGCGGTGTTGTGGCCAGGCGTAGTCACGCGCGTGGCGCCAAAACCCACTGTCGTACCTGGAGCCACAGGAATAGTGCCAACCGACAAACAGGCCGTAGCAGAGCATGTTGTTGACGAGGAATCGATTGACCACCGGCGCGTCGCGCTCAAGATGCTCCAAGGGACGGCTTAGACGTGTATTGAGAATCATCCCAATCTGCAACTGGGCGGATACAATGGCCGTTGCCTGGAGGGGCTCCATGAAGGCCGCGGCGTTACCGATGCGGGCCACCGCACCATCGTAAATCTCGCGGTGGACGTAATTGGGAAACGGGATGACGGCGCGTTGCTCGAATTCCGATACACCATTGATTTCAAGGAACGCGTCAAAGTCCGATTCGACTTCGGCAAGGCTGGAAACATCGCGGTTGAAGATGTACCCGTAGGACGTGTGTGCCGTAAGCGGAATGCCGAAGATCCAACCATGCGGACGTGCAACCGCGCGGGTATAGGTATGTTGCAGCACCGGCTCATCCTGCTTTTCCTCGATGATTGCCGGACAGCGGCGGATGACGGCTGTATTGGTGGGGATAAACGAAATGTCGATGTGCCGGTCGGGAAGGAGTTCCTTGGGAAATCCCCGCGCATCGAAGACCAGATCGTAGCGTTCCGGCGCACGGTCCTCAAACTCCACCTGCGCGCCACCATCCACCCTGGTGATATTGAGCACATTCGCGTCGATATGGCGCGCGCGTGTGCTTTCTTGCAGCAACTCCCCCATCAAGTCGGCAGCCAAGTGGTAAGCGTAGGATACCTGTTGCGGCGCGAAGTAGTGGGTGAAGTCATGATTGCGCCGCCCCCATCCCTCGAATTCAATGCCATACTTGCGCGTTCCATGCACGCGCCGCTGGACGGTTTCGTGGGGTAAATTTGTCAGGTGCTGCAACTGGTCAACCAGGGTCGGCCAACTGCCTTCACCCACCCCGATGACCGGGATGCGAGAGTCATATATGTGGTGCAGTTCATGATCCGGGTCGGGGTGAAGACGCGTGACACTGGCGGCTGCCAGGGAACCTGCGGTTCCCCGACCAACCACAGCGATGTTCTTTAATGAATTACTGCCGGGTTGAATCAAACCAGATGATTTTCACGTGTGTCGATTGATTGCTGTATTAAACCATAAAGGTAGCAGAATTGAATAGTTGATTCTAAAATGAAATGGCTCTGAACAAACGGAGTCGGCCCAAGGTGACTGTGCTACCTGATCCCTTTATCTTAACCTGATCCCTTTATCCTGCGTTTACCTGTTGTAGCGAGATCCGTTTGCTGTATCAGGAAATCCCGAGGATGATCGCCCGGGTGTGGTTTGCTTGTGATGGCATGCTCCATTATTGAGAAGGTCTTCTCTACGTGCGCTTCATAATACGTCACTGCCTGCAGCAGGACATTGAGGAGTTGTAAACGGTCGTAGGTCAATACTCTCACGTCCGATTGATTGAACCGAGACTTGTGATTGACGGCAGCAGTGTTCATATCATTGGCCAGGTAACTATTCTGCAGCAGTGTACTTAGCTCATCGCGAGTATTTGCGGAAATGCCGGTCGCCAGGTACAAGTCATCGATAGCCCCTAGATCATGTCTCGATGTTTTTCTCTCGAGAATGAGAGTGGTCTGCTTCCCAATATCCAGTTGGACAGACAATTTGCCAAAGTGCTCAAACATCGACAGTTCGGCTGGTCTGTTGTCTTGTCTTCCCGATATCCTCGAGGCGAAGGGTGGATATACCATCTTGAACATCAACTTACGATACGTACGCTCACCACTTGAGGCCAGATCAGAAACCGTCCGGAGTCGCCCGTCGACCATGAATGTAGCGTCAGGGTTGCGTATGTATAACATTGTTCTGAGATTGGGCGCCTGCACGAGTGACCAATGAATGTCCCAGTCCAGTGTTACCTCTGTGCAGTAGAACACACTTCTGCCCTCAGTTGCCGAATATACCTGATTCACTGCCGTGAGAATTTCTGTCGCGTCGCTCTGATAGTCGGGCGCATGCCTGGACCACAGTCGGCTGAGTAGCGGTATGTGGTAATCTGGCGACGCAGGATCAGTTGCGACAATATCACACACAAAATAACCATCATCGTGGGACGCGGTAGCACTGCCCCGTGCATATTCCATGCGGTTGGCGAAATGCTTGGGCAGGTCGTATAAGCTGACGACGAGAATCATATCTTCGGTGACTTCCCGGGCGGCGCGCTCAAGAAGGGCAGTTGAAATGATTTCGGTGAGCTCAGTTCTGGTAAGGTTTCTGCTGAGCCGCTTGATCGTGGCATGCAGTTCAACGTCTTCACCCAGTGATCGTGCGATATCGGTGAGATGCAGGGATTGGGCACGGTGAATACCAATGATCATTTCCTTTACGAATCTGGCTGGCACTACACCGAGCCCTTTAGTGAGCCGGGCCGAAAAGGACCGAATGGGTAGCGGGGCTGCCGATTTGAGCGCCGAACTCGTCATTACCAGACACCTGTACCGCAAGGAAGAATTCAGGGATAGTACCACCACAAATGGGGTCGGAGTAAAGTGCCGGAGTAAAACTCCACCACAAATGGGGTCGGAGTAAAGTGCCGGAGTAAAACGTCA
>LXNI01000260.1_pt1 | contig 66834 bp, 54 predicted proteins | sample 809091 | NCBI WGS metagenome assembly LXNI01 (sample SAMN04870527, study PRJNA318959) | sponge metagenome | biome: 01000161; feature: marine sponge reef; material: water | host: Sarcotragus foetidus | place: Greece: Milos, Mediterranean Sea | collected 2013-05-29 | depth 5-7 m
GCTGCATGAGGGTGGATTCACCATCCTCAAGAACTTTGCGGGGGAATGGTACTTCAGAACGGCGGAGGGCAAGGTGCTGCCGGAGGCGCCGGTGTATAAACCGGTGGAATACGATTCATCACGCGATGAGATTCTGGAAGATACCAACAAGGTTAAAGAACCATGCGCACAGCCGAAGACGCCGGTGTACAAATCAGAGGGCCACGACGCATCACGTGATGCACCAGAGGTGAAAGAAACACGGGTGCTATATGCTGTTGGATGAGAAGAGACTGTTGAATTTCCATGAACGATGATCTCGCACACAGATTACGGACTTTCTCTGAAGCCGCAAAGAACCTTACAGGCTGGTCCTTCGAGTACAAACCAGAATCTTTATCTGGTCCTGTCCCCTGGAACTACGAAGAAATGGCCTCCAACCTGTTGAAGCGTGGAGATGTGGTCCTCGATCTAGGCACAGGTGGCGGCGAGGTATTTTCCAGAATAGTTGAGGGAAAAGATTGTGTTGCCTATGCCTCTGAAGAGTGGCATGTAAACGCCCCGGTCGCAAGAGACCACCTGTATTCTATAGCGAATGTTATCAGAGCATCTTCTTCGCAGCTGCCATTCACGAATCAGTCTATTGATTTGGTACTTGCAAGACACGAAGGGATTCAGCCGGAAGAGATAGAGAGAGTTCTGAAATCGGAGGGAACCTTTCTAACTCAACAGGTAATTCCCGATTTCATGCGCGAATTAAAAGATACATTTCCCAACATGACTGTGTATCCAAACCACTATTTTGAGTACCAGGAAGGTTTCTCGAAGCTGGGACTGAATGTGGAACGCGCAGAGGAATATCGTTATCAGATACGATTCAACAATCTGGGACATCTCGTGTATCAACTCGTAGCTACACCGTGGACCGTTCCCGGATTTGATGTTGATTCTCATCTCGGCGAACTGTCGATGTTAGATGAGTACATGCGATCAGGTGGAGAGCTTCTCTTCACGGCAGGTTACTATTTGTTAAAGGTTACTAAAGATGGTTAGGAACCATCTATTCATCCGCACCAGGTCCAATATCGAAATTGAGTTCCTCAGGGCTATATCCGCCTCTTTCTATTTGCTCCGGTGCGGGAAAGGCGCTGCCGCCTCTAAAGTGACCTTCCGGTATCATCCATCCGCGCACAATCAACGATATCGGCCGGTCGTCCACGGTGAGATGTTCAGCGATCGCCAGCAGTGCATCGCCAAGCGCGGTGCTACCGAATATCCAGTCCGTCAATGCGTCGTGATTCGGAGCACCCGCGCCTGGCTGGGACGCTATCGCTTCGTGATAAAAAGTGCGCATATCATCTGCCAGATGCCGGACCAGCAGCGGCATGCTGAACTTCCACCCGATACCAACATCCGGCGGTTCAGTCACATCGCCGTGATCGGCAATCGTGCCCAGCGCTCGCGCCACCGATTCGATCTGATCTGGCGTTGCACCTGTAACGCCAAACAATGTGCGGCCGCGAGCGGTTCGGGTCTCATTGGACCAGGGCGCCAGACGTGTCACTTCTGCAACTAACCGCGCGGTATGCGACTCGTCTTCTTTCACGGGGAAACTCACGGGGCACGCCCACTCGCCAGGCTCAGCCTCCTCAGGGGCATCTCTCGGGTAGTCAACAATGGTTGGCTCAGACGCGGTTGCAAGCATTCCAAGTGCTGCGCGCATCACATCCTTTTGAAACTCGGGATCATCGGCACTGCCTAATGGCCGACCCAGTGCAAACGGTACCCATAAGGCGCGCGGCGGACATACCACCTCACTTTGTTCACGGATCAGACTGATGGATGTCGTAGCGACCCCGGCACGCTCAATGTAGTTTGCCAGAGCGCCCACGGCGCCCGTACAAATGGGTCACACGGGCACCAACAGTGCAACATCAACTTCATCCGCTGACAGCAGTCGTCCAACCTCTTCACCGGCGTCTTTAAGCGCCTGATGATTTGGCTGGGCACCCATGAAGGTGTAGTGCCAGTTTGATACACCGCCGATCTCTCCATCGCCGGCCATTTCGCGCAGCCGGTCAAGGGGAAACCAGATATTGGGATCCCGTTGAAAACCGCTGCGGTCAAAGTTTGTACTGACGTGCGACACCACGACATCTGCAAAATCGACATCCCCCGGGAGGAGTCTATAATCCACGGCTCCAGGTTTGAACGGCGTATCTGAGCGGCGGTGCAGTCCAGCCGTCGAAACGATCGCTATGGTCGATTCACTTAATGGTTTGGGCGTGATCCAGGCTGCCGGTTCTACTGGTCGCATGCGTTCTGCGACACCCCGCATATGCTCTGCCTCGACTTCGTGGAGATCTGACAGACGAACCATAACACTTTTCCTCTCAACCGGGCAGGTATCCAAACCCCACTATTCCACAGCGTATATTGACTGTTCAGCCATTTGAATAGCGTCACAAATTGCAGACGCAATAGTAATTTCGTAACACCGGATTATCAACCGACAGATCTCTACGGATTGACACGAGCATGTGGTTTCGCAAGAATTTCCATGAGGTTTTACCCAAGGTATCCGTCTGCAATTACATTAACGATCCAGGGACACCTGTTTATGGCCAGCCGCAATACAGAACAACCGAACTTGCTCTTTATTCTGTCCGATGACCATGGCTCATGGGCCATGGGTTGCGCCGGCAACGAGGAAATCAGATCCCCCAATCTGGATCGTCTGGCGCGGGAAGGCATCCGCTTCGATAATTTCTTTTGCGCCTCACCGGTCTGTTCACCTGCTCGGGCGTCGATCCTGACCGGCCGAATTCCGTCCCAGCATGGCGTACATGATTTCGTGAGTATGCCCCACGATCGAGAGGGCAAACCTGATCTTGATATACCGGCGAACAGTATCCATTTTCTGGACGGCATGCCAGGTTATGCGGACCTGTTGGCTGAGGTCGGTTACGACACCTGCCTTTCCGGCAAGTGGCACCTGGGCGACAGCCTGCAACCACGCTGCGGTTTCCAGAAGTGGTTTCCCATGCCCTATGGCCAATCCAGTTACAGAAACGTCCCCATGGTCGAAGACGGTGAAGTCAGGTTGCATGAGGATACCTATGCGACCGATCTCTTTACCGACATTGCGCTGAAGTTCCTGGAAGACCAGGTCGACGAGGACCGGCCCTTCTGTCTGACTCTACCCTACACGGCGCCGCACAGGCCGTGGGGAAGAGAGCATCATCCGGATGAGACCTGGGATGACTATTACAACAACTGTCCCTTCGAATCGACGCCCGGCCTGGACGAGCCGGTGCCGCCGGGCTTTCAACGATACACGTTTGAAAGGCCGTCGACAGGCGGTTCGACCTCCATAGATGCCGAGAAGCGAAAACAACACCTCACCGGTTATTTCGCGTCGATCGAAGAGATGGACCGGAATATTGGTCGTTTACTGGACTGGCTGGAATCGCAGGATCTCAGAAGCAACACGCTGGTAGTGTTTATGGGCGACAACGGCATGAACATGGGCCACCACGGCATTTATGGCAAAGGCAACGCAACCTGGCCGCAGAACCTGTTCGATACCAGCGTCAAGGTCCCCTGCCTGATCAGCCGGCCGGGACATGTCCCGGCAAACCAGGTCAACACCGATTTGCTGAGCCAGTATGACTGGCTGCCTACCTTCCTGGACTATGCAGGCGCTGCGGACCGTATACCAGACGGGTTACCCGGACGATCGTTCGCGCCACTGCTGGCCGGTCATACCGGTGAGGAAAGGGAAAGCATTTTCGTGTTTGACGAGTATGGGCCGGTACGAATGATCCGCTCGCAGGAATGGAAACTCATCTGGCGTTATCCGGCCGGCGCCCATGAACTCTATAACGTCGCGGAAGACCCGGAGGAGCGCGTCAATCTTTTTATCCAGCCCGGATACGCGGACCGCATCCGTACGCTGCGCCGAAAACTGGACGACTGGTTTGCGAAGTACGTGGACCCGCGACTCGACGGCAGCAAACTGCCTGTGACAGGGTACGGCCAGCGAGATCATGCGACGAAAACAGATGCCTTTGATTATCGACCCCGGAATTGAGAGTTATGGTTACACGCATAATCATCAAGTCGTAGCGGCACGTTTTGGTACACCAGCGATTGATCATTGACCACAGCCTCCCAGGCTGTCCGATGAACGATGGTCAATACACTGCTTATGACCTCAGGATTGGTTGCGATACCATTCATTTGGATTATTGGCGCGATTTCACGTAGGGTAAACCTTCGACTCTACCAAATAAAACTCACCAATAAATTAAAAAAAAGATGGAGTAGTGATGACCCTGATCAGCTGGTCCTGGATTTTCATGGTGTTCTACATCGGCCTGATGTTATTTATCGGTTATATCGCGAGCAAGAAAATAGCGCATGCCGATGACTTTGCGACAGCCCGGAGTTCCTACGGACCGTATTTTCTGGCTCTCGCATTTGCCGCATCAACATCGAGCGGCGCGACGTTTCTCGGCGCCCCGGCGCTGGCTTACGAATGGGGCACCGCAACTATCTGGGGTACTTTTCTCGCTACCATCGGCGTGTATTTCGGCATCCTCATCTCGATGCGGCTGATCGCAAAAGCAGGCAACAAGTTCGGTAATCGGTCGATTCCCGAGTATCTGGGAGACCGGTATCAGTCCGAAGGTATTCGGGTCATCGTATCGTTGTTGTCGCTGGTGCTGTTTTTCTATCTTGCCGGACAACTGGTATCCGGTTTGGTGATGTTCGAAATAATGCTCGGGTTGTCCCCGGAGTGGGCGCTGATTATAACCACCATAGTGCTGTTGTTTTATGTCGTGATGGGCGGTGCACATGCAGACATTATGACCGACGCGGTGCAGGGCTTCATGATGCTGATTCTCGCAGTGGTGGTGATTGTGCTCGTGGCCATAGGATTCGGCATCGAAGGCGGGTTTCTGGGCATGCTCGAAAACCTTGATGCCCAGGATGACAATCTGGTTGCACCCCTTAACCCGAATACGCCGTTATTTCATTCCTGGTGGTCCATCTTCATCATTGTGTTCGCTCACATCCCGCTTGGGCTGTTGCCACACCTCGGGAACAAATTGTGGGCGCTGAAAGATACAGGTGGTCAGAGGCAGTTCGTGAAGCTGGCATTTATCTTTGGCCTGACACTCGCCATGCTTGGCTTTGCGGGTATGCTGGCCAGGGCTCACCTTGGCGATGCGCTGTACATGGAAGGCGCCAATCCCAACCAGGCGCTTCCTATGCTGTTTGTAGAGCTGTTCCCCACCTGGCTAGCGGCCCTGATTGGTGTCGGCGTGCTGGCGGCAATTATGAGCACCGCAGACGGCCTGGTGGTATCGTCCACGCAGATTATTGCCAACGACCTGTACCGGCGCACCATTGTGCCAATCGTGCACCCCCATTTAACCGATGCACAACTGGACCAGCGGATATTGTTACTCTCGCGCATATCAACCGTGGTGGTACTGCTGATCTGCATGTGTATGGCCTGGTTACTGATCGATATTAACATCGTCATCATCATCTGGATTGGTGTCGGCGGCATGATGGCGTCGTTTGCCGGTCCGCTGGTGATGGGCGCGTTGTGGAGCGGCGTGACCCGACAGGGTGCTTACGCCGGTCTTCTGTCCGGGTTCTTTACTTTCGTGCTGCTCTATACGCAGCTGATTGATCCGATGTGGTTCGATCCCGGAACGTTGCACAACATGGCCGCCTGGCTGCATGGAGAAGGGCCGAACCCGGGATCTTGTGCGGTCATGGGTGAAATCGTTTCTGTATTCTTCACATTTACGGTATCCAAACTGACGCAGCCATTACCCCAGGAACATATTGACGCGATGTTTGGCGCCGAGGCCTGAGCCATGCGTTTCAGGTAAATCTGGCATCTTCGTAGAATACCGGTTTCCGTTTTTCCTTGAAGGCTGTTATCGCCTTACGTGCTTCCTCACCACTACCGGACTCAATCATGTGCTTTGCTTCCAACTCAAATGAAGCATCAAGTGATTGAGTTAAACCTGCCTGCAGGTTTTCTTTCATTTTCGACAGTGCCAATGTCGGCCCATTGGCAATACCCATGGCATAACCCATGGCATCGTCACGAAATGAAGCAGTGGGATATACCTCGTCAACCAGACCGATATCCATGGCCTCTACCGCACTCAGGCGAGGTGATCGATAAATCAGCGCCTTTGCTCTCGCCAGTCCAACCAGCCTTGGCAAAAACCAGCTCGCACCATAGTCACCTGACAGTCCGACATTACGGAAAGCAGTCACCATAAATGCATCTTCACAGGCGACCCGGAGGTCACAGGCAAGTGCAATAGATAATCCGGCGCCTGCGGCCGCCCCTGGCAAAGCAGCAATAGTCGGCTTCTTCAAATGATAGAGCACACCCGTCAAAGTTCTTTGTTTTTCTGTCAGGTCAGCGATCTGATCTTCTACGGTAGGTGGATTTCTCCCGGATTTTGAGTTATCACCCATCTCGCTGACATCACCTCCTGAACAGAACGCATTTCCAGCACCCGTAATCATCACGCATCCAACGTCCATGCGACCCTCAAGTACTGGCAGGATTTTGCGCAATGCTGGAGTCAGTATGTCACCCAGTGCATTCATCTTATGAGGCTTGTTGAGCGTTACAAGAGCAACTCGACCTTTCAGCTCACAAAGTAGCTCATCTGTACCGGTTTCGATTACTGTCAAACCAAACTCCTGTTTTTTTCCATTAGTGACCGCGTGTTGCCGCTCAATGAACGAACCATTGCCTTCGTCAACGTCCTCACACCGCGGTCAGTTTACCTCCCTGCAGGATATAACATTTCCAGCCTGTTCTAAGACGATTCTTCACCACCGAACTCGCCGTGTTCGTGTCTCCGAGGGACGCTTACTTCCAGGCTAAATTGAGCTTCCGCCCGTTCGCGGCACAATCTCGCAAGTACAAATTGATGAGGGTCTGATAGGGTATCCCCGATTCATCGGACATTGCCTTGAAATATTTCACAGAATCCTTATCTAAACGCATGGTCACAGGCTGCTTAAGTACCTTGGTGTAAGGATTCTTCTTACCTTTCATTTCCGAAAAATTATAGTGATCTCTCATGGTCTGTTTTTCCAGTATTCGTCTTGTTCATCAGAATGATCGGGGTCATGATATATGGTAGCGAATTCATCATAAAACGCGGTTCGAGCTTCATCGAATGAGATGCCATGCTTCTTTAGATTGATTGAAGCTTTTCTTTTATCCCATTCGAACTCAATATCCATATGTACATTGTACAGACAGATATTGGCGGTGCAATGGCGTATAACAATAAAGTCAGTCGAAATTCAGTGGCTGCTCGACGATCCTGTTTCAAAATGGATTCCGGAATTCGCCAAGCCGAACGTTTTCGCGCTTCTGCCGGCGAAGGATCGCGTGCGCGGCTACGTGCCGAGTCTGGCCATTGCGAAGATCTCGAAATTCTCGATTCTGAGAGGGCTCACGCTATCCCGGACTCACCCGGGCGCGTCAGTCCTCTGCAGAAATTGGCTATGCTGTGCGCAGGTTCCCTGGAGATGCCCGGACAGCCTCCTTGTTGGTTCCTGACGCCTAGTCCTCAAGCAGCTGCACTGTCCCCGAATCGCCGTCCACGGTCAGCATCTGACCATGTTTTATGCGAATGGTACTGGTGCCCGTTCCCACGACTGCTGGAATACCGTACTCCCTGGCAACGATTGAACCGTGTCCCAGGATGCCGCCCATGTCTGTTACCAGTCCCGCCGCGTGGGCAAAGAGTGGGGTCCAGGCCGGGTTGGTCATTTCGCAGACGAGGATGGTTCCCGGTCGCATCTGGTCGAACTCGGCTGGCGAGTTGATCAGGCTTGCTGAGGCCGTGATGGTCCCGGGGCTGACGGGGACGCCCCTCATGGTATCGGAGTTGGGATCGTTAACGACCTGTGTCTCCTTGAATCTGACACTAGGGTCCTCGCTGGCATCAAAGGGCACGGTACCGGGCGGGTGCAATCGCTTGCGCGCTTCCCGAAGCTCAAATCGGTCGGCAGCCAGTTGCCGCAGCTCGTCATCCCCTTTGTTTTCCTTACGGGCGGCGATTCCCTGCTTCAACTCATCGGTCAGGAGATAAAAGACATGGTCCCGTTCCTCCAGGGTGCCGGCATCGGTCAGGCGTTGCCCCAATTCCAGAGCCAGGGGCCGAAGAGCTGGCCAGGCCATATAGAGGTAGAACATCACTTCCTCGCGTATATAGTAGAAGCGATGGGTAAACCAGTGGCGAAAGCGGAACTGCCAATACTGCAGGCCCTCGAGCAGTCCAAGGATCTCTTCCATGGCTGACTCGCGCTTCTCCAATGCCTTTGTCTCGTGATTCTTTGGATTGTAGGTCTCATCCCTGACCATGGTCTTCAGTGTGGCGAGCAGACCCGATGGATCTTCAAGGGGCAACGGCTCTGCAAAGTCGAGGCTGTAGCCCAGGTGTCCGTAGATGCCGAGATACTCATTGATTGCTGCGACCACAAACTCCGCATCCGGATGCTCCTCCAGTGTCTTCATCATACGTTTGGCGGGTGTGATGATCACCAGTTCAGAGAGTGACGGATTGACCCGGATCTTCATGGCGATCTCGAACAGGTGCTCATTGGCTTCCATGGTTTTCGACTTGAAGCCGCTCAGGAACTGGCCACTCGTGAACTTGTGGTCCGGCAGGGTCTCGCGTAGAAAAGCCTGCAGTTGATCATCGGTTGATTTGGCGACACCAAAGGTATGACCGCCGTTGGTGCCCCAGAGCATGCCGCCGGCAATAGCTGTTTCACAGAGGCCTTCAAACAGCAGTTCATCAGATGCTGCTTCGGGATTCACCTGGCGCCACTTTTCCGCTGCCGCGATGATTTCAGGCTTCGCCCTGTCGTAAAAGTCCTTGATCTGGTTTTCGTTGACCTGGGTCCGGAAGAAGGCGCCAAAGGTCGGGTTCGCGCTCTCAGGCCGGGTGACAATCGCGGCCACATCATCCATGTCTGACGACGCTGTCCAGTCGTCGAACGCGGTTCGGTCCTCCGCAGAGAGCGACTCCAGGAACAGGGCCAGATCGTGTTGTGCCATATTGTCCTGCATTTTCCGGTTATTGGCCGACCTCTTCATAAATGCGGCCTTCAGCTGCTCGGCGGACTCTTCCTTCTTCCCTTGCGCCTCAGCCTGACCAGCCTCGGCGGTGATTTCAGCAGCATCCATTTCGGCCTCGGTCATTGCCTGGGCTAACCTTTCCTTTCTCCCTTTGATAATGAAGGGCCAGTCGAAACGCTGGTAAGCATAACCGTTCAGCGTAACAAACATTGGACCACCGCCCTCCATAAGGCTCTTCTTCCTGGCGCCATCGGCTGCAGTCTCCAGGCCCACGCTCAGGTATAACTCTTCAAACAGCGGCGTGCAGGGATCGGGAATGTTCTCGACGATCTGGCGGCGCGCCAGTATCTGTGCTGGCGGGTTCGGGACCCATTCCACCTCGATCGGTTGTGGTGGGAGGTTGGTAATGGGGCGAGACTGCAACATGTAGAGTTTGCCTTCGGAGTAGGCCCACTCGATATCCTGCGGTATGCCATCAAAGTGCGCTTCTGCCTTGAGGGCAAGGGTGACCAGTTCTTTGATATCCTCATCAGACAGTGACGACTGGCCGCGCTCGCTCTCGGCGATGTCTTCAAGACGTGTGCCCTGGTCGCCATCGGAGACGATCTTCTGCTCCTTGGCGCCGATGATGGTGTCCCTGGCTTGCATCGATTCGCGGTCCACCGTGTAGGTGTCAGGTGTGACCTGTCCACCGACCACAGCTTCCCCAAGACCGAAACTCGCGTTGATAATCATCTCGGAGCGTTCCCCAGTGGCTGGGTTGGCTGTGAACAGGATGCCGGAAACATCCGACGGCACCATGAGTTGAACGACCACAGCCATAGCGACCGCGTCGTGTTCGATGCCCATTTCATGTCTGTAGGCAATTGCCCGTGGCGTCCACAGAGATGCCCAGCAATTGTGGACCGCTTCGACGATCTCGTCCCCGCCGCGCACGTTGAGATAAGTATCCTGCTGACCCGCAAATGACATGTCCGGCAGGTCCTCGGCATTGGCTGATGAACGCACAGCGACCGGTGGATTGTCACCCGCCATGGCGCCATAGGCCTGCCTGATCTCGTCAGCCATCGATTCGGTTGGCTTGACCTCTTTAAAGAGTGCCTGAATGGCCTCCGATGCCTTGTCGAACGACAATGTAAACTCGCCAATCTCAGGTTTGGCCAGTTCGATGATCCTGGCTTGCAGATTGTTCTCCTCTACGAAATGCCGGTAAGCGGCGGTTGTCACATAGAATCCGCCGGGGACATCGAGTCCGGCATTTGCCATTTCGGCCAGCGAGCGGCCCTTGCCACCAACAACTTCAAGGCCAGCATCCCTGGCATCAATGGGCAGTATGTTTGTTTCAATCACTGGTGTACTCCTTATACTTGATCAAGAAATTTAAAATTTTGTCGACTTGACATATGACACTATAGTTCCGGGTGGAACTATTCTCTGGTCAGTGGTCTGGTTTACTTATATCTGCTTGCCAAAAGCATCCTGGGATTTTACGCTAAAACGTCCAATTCACTTTAACACCATCAACTGCGAACTCCGGCATACTCTTGGCTCCGAACGAGGGCCAGAGCGGATCAATGTTTCCACTGTTCCATTGCTCGTAGCTTGCACTGATTTGTCGGACAATTTCCTGCCGCTTATCCGCCAGGTTCGTTTTTTCACCGATGTCTTTGGATAAATCGTAAAGCCAGTATCGGTCTGCGGCATAGATCAGTTTCCAGTCTCCGTCCCGTGCCGCCCAAATGGGACCGGCGCGCCAGAATAATTTGTTATGAGGTTTTATGCTGTTCGAACCATTGAGATATGGAATCAGGTCAACGCCATCAATGGCTTTATCCTCCGGCAGCTTGCCACCGGCTGCTGCGACCGCAGTGGGGAAGACATCCAAAGTGCTGATCGGATGCTCGTAGGTCGTGCCTTTACGAATGCGTGCCGGCCACTTCATCGCGAATGGAACACGGACTCCCCCCTCGTACATCGTTTGTTTTCCCAAACGAAGTGGCGTGTTGCTGCAGTAGTCAGCAACACCGGCGCCGTTATCACTTGTGAAAATCACCAGCGTGTTCTCTTCGAGACCGTGTTCTTCCAGTGTATCCAGAACAACGCCGATGCCATCGTCCAGGGCAGATGTCATTGCAGCATATATGCGGCTGCTTTCGTCATCGATGTGGGGGAAACGATCGTAGTATTTCCGGGTGACCTGAAGTGGCCCATGTACGGCCAGATGCGGAAGGTAAAGAAAAAATGGTTGCTCCCTGTGCTTTTCAATGAACGCAATCGCTTCCCGGGTAAAAGCTTCTGTCAGGTATTCATCTTCCCTGACCGGAGTCGTTCCCCGCTGCAAATTATCATTGCCACGGCCACTCCATACAGCGGGTTCCTTTATACTCACATTCGCCCGAGTGAAACGTATGCTTCTCACATCTTCCCGGGTCGGATCGATGTAGTCAGCACCCCAGGTAGCCATGCCGAAGAATTCGTCAAACCCCCGGTTGACAGGATTGAATTTATCCTGTGAACCAAGGTGCCATTTACCCACCATGCCGGTAACATAGCCGGCGTCTTTCATGGCATCTGCCAGAGTCACCTCATTGAGGGGCAAACCGTCACTGCTTTCCGGACCAGTCATGGGTAGAAACTCGTGTCCAAAACGTTGCTGGTGGCGACCGGTAAGAAGTCCTGCACGGGAAGGGGAACAAACCGGACTCGAAACATAGCCATCGGTGAACAGTACGCCTTCGTCCGCCAGCCGCTTGATGTTCGGCGTAGGGACAGTGTCACAGCCATAAAGTTCGGTATCGCAATAACCCAGATCGTCAGCAAAAATCAAAACGACATTCGGGGGTGTTGCGCTGGCGCCATATACGTGTACTACGCATGCAAGCGCTATTATCAACTTGGAAAACAATCGCAATATATAACTCCCTGCCTCTGGATTCTCTGAATTGAAAAGCACAGAACTATAGCATAGCGGGGTGCTGCGTACGAGCTAACTCAGTACACCACAACAGAAAGAACCTGCTCACCCCGGAGAAATGCTATCGGAAGAGTTCCTTATTCCCATGAATGTCAACCAGCGGGAGTTGGCCGATTTTTTTCTTCAAAGAAAGGGAGATTACCTTTTCGGGTAATCTCCCGGTTTTTCAAACAAGTTGGTCAAAAAAGCGAGGTTCTCACATCGGCTTTTTGCTATAGCTGTGGTCTCCAGCGTACTTCCAGACCTATGGAACGCGGGTCTGTCAGGGTGCCCGACGCCGGTGCGCCACCGGTGGTGGATTGGTGCAGGAACTCGATCACACCAATTTCATCGAAAACGTTTTGCACGAACAGCGATGCGGAAATGGCTTCGCTTGGAGACGTCCAGGTACCGCGTAGATCGAATCGATCATATGCCGGCATCGTCGAGATGTCGAAGTTACTGAGGTCAGAAGCACGTTTGCCAACCCAGCTGTAGGTCCCGAGCAGTTGCAGGTGTCCGCCAATGGCGCCTGTTAGCGGCGTCTCGTAGCTTGCCGTCAGCGCGAACTTGTGGTTCGGCTGCAGAGGCAACTGGTTGCCGGTCATGTCCGAGGGAAGAATATACTCACTGGTGACTATCTCACCGGAAGTAAAATCCCTATGTGTCCATAAACCTGTTTGCGGATTGGGATGGGCTATGACGACCTGTAAATGCGGGCCGATCTCAGAGTCGAGATAGGCATAGAATCCGCTGATACGCCAGTTTTCATTCACATGGTACATGAAGTCAACTTCAGCACCCCACAATTTGGAATCAGGGATGTTGTCTGTGAACTCGGCGATGGGTGACGTAGCAAATTCACTGAATGAGTCTCCAGTGGCTAAACCCTGTTGCTGGATTTGGCCAGTGATCTGATAGTCATCGAAGTCGTTGTAGAAGACACCTGAGGTCAATCGCAGTCGTCTATCCATGAACAGCCCTTTCATACCGAGTTCATAGTTGACTAGCGACTCTTCCTTAATGAATGCCGGAAACGCGTCGGACTTGGAGTTGAAACCGCCTGCCCGGTATCCGGTCGAAACTCGACCGTAAATCAGGCGATCCTGATCCGGGGTGTACTCCAGACTGACGTGGCCAATGGTCTTATCCCAGATTCGCTCATTGGGGTCGGAATCATCGAAGATGATCTCTATCGGGACCGATCCGATAAAACTAAAACCGAATTTGGCCCAGCCACCATTCTGCCCCTGATTCTTCGTGTCTTCCGTATAGCGAAGACCACCAGAGATCAGCCACTGCTCGTTGACCCGGTATTCACCGTTGAAGAAGATGGCTTCGGTCTCTGAGCTGGCGTTCGTGCGGAACAGCAACCTCTGTGTGTGGTCGTTGCCTTCGGGACATTGCCAGTAGTTACCGGGCTCGCCATTTGCTATCGCTTCTTCCGGTGTGGTCGAGAAGCCAAATGGAATAAGGATGGTCTGACGGATATCCTCACAGCCACCTGGATATCCAGCGGCGATAGCGGCATCTTCAGCAAACACATCAATCCACGGATTGGTATACGTGAAAACAAGTACGGACCCCTCCTGGAAATTCTCGTAGGTGAAGGCTCCCACGATAAAATTGAACTTACCGTCCAGGTTTGAAACCAGCTGTAACTCATGAGATTTCTCGGTGTATTCGTATAAAGCATTGACCTCTGCATCAACCAATGGTACATCCGCGTCTGACGCCGTGAACCGATCATCGGCTCTTCCAACTCGGTTGGTGTGGTCACGGTCACGCTGAACCGCCGAGAAGGTGTCCGTGTCGCCGAAGTTGTAGCGCAGTGTGTATTGATCATTCAGGTCAAAACTGAAAGCGACCGTCGATTGCTCGGTCCTACTACCGCCCACAGCAGACCGGTTCACATTCACTATGTTCTCCAGGTCACCACACTCCCAGCCAGGCGTGCGCGGTGGACAGTTTGCATCTATGGATGGAACGGGGTCGTCCAGCATGTAAAAGGCGTTCGGGCTCCCGAGGAAATCCGTGGGGCTAGACGTGTCGAAATTCGTCAACAGGACCTGCGTTCGCGGTACACCATCGTCATTTAACTTCGTATAGCGCAGATTCAGATCCATCCTATCGGTTTTGAAACGCAGCTGTGGCGCGATGAACTTCTGGTCGGGTGCATCGTAGTCATCACCGAAGCCAAGATTCTCTTGTGCGCCATCACCTTCGTAGTAACTGCCGTTGAGACGGAAGCTAAAGTTTTCGCTGATCGGGCCACCGTAGGCGACGCCGTATCGCTGTGTAAACTGGTCGGTGAATTCCGTATGCACCAGAAGATCCCAGTGGTCGGTGGGTCTTTTGGAGAAATAGCTGATAGATCCGGCAATCGAGTTCCGGCCGTGCAACGTGCCCTGCGGGCCACGTGCGACTTCAACCCGCTCCAGGTCAAACATATTGGGCGCAACACCGTAGATCCCGAGCGTGTAGACACCATCCACATAGGTGGCGACCGCCAGGTCCGGGTGGGTTTCCCAAGCGAGCCTCGTGCCAATACCGCGTATGGTCGTGCCTTGACCGGTCTGCTGGCCCTCATCCTGGAACTGCAGGCCAGGAACCAGCTGCTCCAGGTCATCGTGATTGGTCATACCGAGCTCTTCAATCATCTGACTGCTGAAGGCCGACATGGTGACCGGTACGTCGAGTACGTTCTCTTCACGCTTCTCGGCCGTCACAATGATTTCTTCGATATAAGGTTCGTCTTCATCGGTTGTTTCGGCTGCGCTGATGGCAGGCGAAGCGACAAGCACGGCTGCCAACCCCGTCATGAAACGGCCAAGCAGTGTTTTTTTGGTGGTTGTTTGCATGTTCTCATCCCCGTTCTCTGGTTTATTCACTCGCGTCACGCTGATGACGCGATGATTGCTGAGAACACCGACGAGACCGGAATCTGCCAGCAGCAGACCCAGGGCCTGCTCGATGGTGTAGCGTCCGCTGATCGGCTGCACCCGCCGGTTCTCGGCCAGTTCGAACGGGAACAGCAACAGACTCTCGGTTTGTGCCGCCAGTTCCTTCAAGACCTGTTCAGCATCGACTACCTGGATGCTAATGTCGTACCGCTCCAGGTCACCTTCAGCTGCAACGCCGCCGATAACACAAAGGAGGCAGGAAAAAACCACGTAACGTAGCGGTTTTCCGGCGCGCATCATCCGGGTTGTCCCGGTACCCGCGCTGAGACTGCCCACCTTGCACCATCGCACACAGTGCTCTCATTGAGAATGAGACTTGCAAACGCGGAAAACCCGCTACTCTGACGGGTAAATATTATGCGGTAAATGACAGACAGGACTATGATCATGCGATTTTCCCCCAGATCAACCCATCACCCGGAGCCCCGGTCGAGTTCGATACGACCATTGCCGACGCGGGAAACCCGGATGCCAAAACTGGTCGCCAGGATGTCCAGCAGGGCTTCAGTTTCACCGGTGCGGAACACGCCGCCAATGCGCAGATGCTTGATATCCGGGTCGACGATAACGATGTCGATGTCCGTATAACGGCTGATCTCGTGGATCACTTCTTCCAGCGGCTCTCCGGAAAACGTCAGCTCGCCGTTGCGCCAGGATAATGTCCTGGCAATGTCGGTGTCCGACATCTGCTGGACCGACCGCGTTTTGCTCGTCAGGCGCGTCAGGCGCGTGGACTGACCGGCAACCAGCTTGCCCAGATTCTGCTGCACTACCGGTCGTCTGTGGAAACCCTGAACATTATCTTTAACCGCCGAGTCTGTCGGCGCAAGCAGGTCCAGGTCGACGATGCCATCGGCGACCGTAACCTCGACGTCAGCCTCCAATACCCTGACACGGAACGCGGTTCCGACCGCGCGCACGGCGCCAATATCGGTGTATACGACAAACGGTCGATGCTTATCCGATACCACGACAAAATGCGCCTCGCCGTGCTTTAGGTATATCACACGTTCCGCGGGAGTGTAGCTCACCGTGAGCCGAGTATCGGTATTGAGTTCGATGCGCGAACCGTCAGCAAGATCCAGGTGCTCCATGGTGCCGACTGTCGTCGCAAAGGTCCCCTCGGTAACACCCGGAGAGGGAATTTCGGTTGGTTTCGACAGGAAGGCAAATGAAATACCGCAGATGATCAGCACACTGCAGGCTATAGCAGCCACACGCGGGACCGACAGGTAATCGCCCAGGGAAGACAACCAGCGCCCACCGGGTCGACCAAGTGGTACCGACAGTTGCTCCAATACATCCACTTCCCACAGGCGAGCCAGCTCTTCCAGGGCATCGCAATGCCGCGGGTCGACATCCAGCCAGTCCCGGAGCGCCGTCAACTGATCTCTGGATATCGGCTCATCTCTATCCAGCTTGATCAGCCACTCCGCGGCCTGTTCCTCTATGGCGGACTGGTCCGAAAAGGTCAGTATGTTATCGCCCACATCTCTTCCTATGATTTTCTTTGTTCACGCATATAGTCACTGCACCGCCTGACCCCTTTGACCAGGTGTTTTTCCACCGTGCTGATGGACAGACCCAGTCGCTGTGCGATTTCTTTGTGGGTCAGACCGTACACCTTACGCAACAGGTACACACGGCGGCACTGCTCCGGCAAAGTGGCAATTGCACTGCAATACTGTGCGAAAGTCTCCTCGGCATCGACTTCGTCGCAGACATCCTGTTCCTCTATGACTCCGTAAGCGTCAAAATCCGCTATAGAGTCCGTCAACCGGTTCGCTTTTCGGATGAAATCGCTCAGCACGATATTGCGAGCAACCGTAAACAGAAACGACCTCGGCTTGTGGATTTGCTTCGCTTTCTCGGCCTTGAACGCGCGCAGAAACGTCTCCTGGGTCACATCGTCGACGTCGCTTGACGTCGCCACCAGTCGCGAGACAAAAGCGCGTAGCGCCGACTCGTGTGTCCGGAAGGCGCGCGTGACCGGCGACTGCTGTTTTCCCCACTGTTTCATGATTGCAGATCCTTGAGCTGATAATGTTATCACCCTTTCAAGAGGAGTAAAAAAATGGTGTCTGAGGAGGCAGTGATCTTCAAGCAGAACGACTGCCGTGAAATTGTGAAAGCACGCGCTTGCTGGCATAATTCCTTTCACGACAAGTTTCACGATGAGTGGAAAGAATGTCCGGGTCATTGCAGTATCGAGATTCGACTCCCATCTAACATATTGTCCTGCCACACCGGGTTTCAAGTGGCTAAGCAGGCGCATGATTGATCCACAAACTCCCATCCTGATCGGGGTTGGCCAGGTGACCGAAAAAAATCCGGTCCTCGACCAGGCTTCTTCGCCCCTGCAACTCATGCAGCAGGCAACTCAGAGAGCACTCGCAGATGCCGGCATCACAGGCGCAGCGCTGACCGAACTCGACACGATTGTCGTCGTTAAAAGTCTCCGCGAGCCAATGCGGAATACCCCCGAAGCGCTCGCCAACGAATTGGGTGCACTTCGTGCGCGTCAGTGGCTCACACCGGATGGTGGTCAAGGCCCGCAGTATCTCGTTAATCGATATGCTGAAGCGATTGCGCGGGGCAAGGAACGATTTGTGCTGCTTAGCGGCGCCGAGGCGATGGCCACTGGTCGCAATATCGTCAAGTCCGGCGGCAGGATTCCGTGGTCCGTTCCTTCCGATACTGATGCGCAATATCTGTATCCCGATCGCCAGATGTGGAGTGACCATGAGCGGGCACACGGTGTCTGGCAGGCATCCCATGTATACCCGTTTTTCGAGAATGCTTTGCGCTATCACTATGGAGAGACCCTCGAGGATCACCAGTTGGTGATGGGCAGGTTATTTGCGCGCTTGTCTGAAGTTGCTGCCGAATCAGCCACCGCCTGGTTCCCTGTTAAACGCACACCCGAGGAGATTGCCTTTCCAGCCGAGTCAAACCGCTTTGTCGGCTGGCCGTACACCAAGTACATGAACGCCATGAACCAGATCAACCAGTCCGCAAGCCTGCTCCTTACATCCGTGGCGTATGCGCGCGAGCTTGGCGTGGACGAATCCAGATGGGTGTATTTGCATGGCTGTGCGGACACGATGGAGATCTGGAACATTTCGCTTCGAGTGAACTTCTATTCTTCACCTGCCATGCGCGTGATGGGAGAACAGGCGCTATTGATGGCTGGCATCAGCATGGACGACATCGCATATATCGACTTGTATTCCTGTTTCCCCAGCGCTGTGCAAATTGCCAGAGACGAATTGAATATCGCAAGAGACGATCCCCGTCACCTCACTGTAGCCGGTGGTTTGCCCTACCACGGCGGTGCGGGTAACAACTATGTTATGAACGCGATTGCCGCCATGGCCGACAAAATTCGTGAAGATCGCGATAGCTTCGGTCTCGTGACGGCAAGTGGTGGTTACATCAGCAAACATTCAGCAGGAATTTATTCCACAAAGCCTGTCGACGGTGCATGGCAGCGTGAGGATCCTGCCAACTACCAACCCGGCATCGATGCAGCCGAGTCACCACCGTTCACCGAAAATCCACAGGGCGTTGCCAATATCGAGACCTATTCCGTCGTATTCGGTCGTAGCGGTGAGCCTGAAAGCGGTATGGTAATGGGACGGCTCGGCGCCATTGATGATCCACAGGCTACCCGCTTTATCGCCGTGACACCGGCCGACACCGATGTGCTGAATGCCATGACCAGGCAAGAATTCGTCAATCGGGCGGGTACCGTGGATAAAGTCGACGGAATCAATGTCTTCAGCCCAACCCTCTAGGAGGAATACATGGAAACCGCATGCGCCATTCATCACTCCCAACGTGGCTCAATAACTGGCTATAGTCTGGCATGAAACCACACTGCACCGTGAGCAGCTGTCGTGCTTTTCCATGGATTATCTATCATAATCATCACTTAAAACTGGAACAGGCGTAGCACAGATGGCAGCTTTAGACGGTCTGAGAATCCTCGATTTCACTCAATTTGAGGCGGGTACTTCGTGTACACAGGCTCTTGCATGGCTGGGTGCGGATGTGGTCAAGATCGAGGCGCCCAGGTATGGAGACCCCGGTCGTGGTGTTGGCCTGACTTCCAACAAGGAATATTCGGCCTATTTCTGTGCCTGGAATGCCAACAAACGAAGCGTCGCCCTGGATCTTCGTACCGAACGCGGCCGTGAACTGTTGATACAACTGGCGCCAAAATTCGACGTTTTCGTGGAAAATTACGGTCCCGGCATTATCGAGCGATTTAATATAGGCTATGACGTATTGAAGGCGGTAAACCCCGGTCTGATCTACGTACGCATCAAGGGCTTTGGTACCTCGGGTCCGTGGTCGGGCTACCGCTCCATGGATATGATAGCCCAGGCTGCCGGAGGAGCCTTCTCTATTACCGGTGAACCGGACGGTCCACCCATGATGCCCGGCACCACGACCGGGGACTCCGGCACCGGTGTGCAGACGGCGATGGCGATTCTTGCGGCCTACGTGCAGAAGATGCGTACTGGAGAGGGCCAGGAGATTGAGATTTCAATGCAGGAAGCGGTCACCTACTTTCTCAGATCCCGGGCTATTGGCCGTGGGGGGTGGGGCGATAAAGCAACGCCGCGCACCGGCAACAGGGGCCTGCGGCCACCGATGAACATCTACCACTGTAAACCTTTTGGTCCCAACGACTATGTCTACCTCGTGCCCATTACCGAGGACCACTGGGATGCATTGTGCGCTGCCCTGGATCGTCCAGAGTTGCTGATTGATCCGCGGTTCGAAACCATGCATGCCCGCGTGCAAAATGAGGATGTGTTAGTAGAGGAAATCCGCCGCTGGTGCAGCGATCGCACGAAGTACGAAGCGATGGAAACGATTGCCTCGGCTGGCGTGCCCTGCAGCGCTTGTCTGGATACCGCTGAACTGCATCATCATCCGCACCTGCTGGCCCGCGGCTTCGTCCATGAACTCGACCTGCCGGTACATGGCAGGGTACCCATGCTCGGATTTGCACCTCGCCTTTCCGCCTCACACGTGGAGATGTCCGCGGCGCCTCGCCTGGGCGAGCACACCGACGAGGTCCTCGCCACCGAACTCGGCCTGAGTGAAGATGAGCTGAACACCATGCGCGATGCCGGCGTTATCGGCGACAAGGATCGATTCACTGACTCCCATATAAAATGAAATATCCAGGAGGCTGACCCTGTCGCTCAATTACGGTCGACCCACGATTCCTGCCCGGCGATTGATAGCTGGCAATCCGATGAGGTAGACTGAATTGCTATCTACATCTCCAGGGCGGATTTTGGCCCGCTGAAGGTTCTCAACAGATATTGGAAGAGCAATGTTTTCATCACGCTCGATCATTATTGCCACAACAGTAGCCTTTATCACGGGTATGGTCGCCACACTTGCGATTCGTGATACTGGAAACCAGCCCATTGCTGATGTGGACGAGACAGTTGAAACTGTCGTTCGATATCGCTGGCGCGTACCAATGAGCGCACCACGCGCCCTGCCAGGTACCGGTGAAACACCACAGTATCTTGCCGGTGCATTGCTGAAAGCCAGTGGGGGAGAATTTGTAATCGACCTCTTCGACCCGGGTGAAATCGTTCCCGCATTCGCCATCACCGATGCCGTGCGGGATCGCAAGGTTCCGGCGGGCTTCACCTGGCTTGGGTACGATCAGGGCAAGATTCCAGCGTCGGCTTTAATTTCGGCCAAGCCATTTGGCATGGAACCGTGGGCCTATATTGGCTGGTGGTTTCACGCCGATGGCAGAGAACTCACTGACCGTATATATGCTGGACACGGCATGAAGCCAATCCTCTGCGGCATTATAGGGCCGGAAACAGCGGGATGGTTCGCCGAACCACTTACCTCGGCACAGGATCTTGAGGGCCTCAAGATTCGCTTCGCAGGACTCGGAGGCAAGGTGTTGCAGCGTCTGGGCGCATCAGTCACGATGCTGCCCGCCGGAGAGATTTTTCAGGCGCTGGAAACCGGTGTAATTGACGCGACAGAATTCTCCCAGCCAGTAACTGATGAGGCACTGGGGTTTGCGCGTATTGCGAGCTACAATTATTTTCCCGGTTGGCATCAACCTTTCAGTACCACTCACCTGGTGGTCAATCTTGAAACCTGGAAGTCGCTCAGTAGCAGCGACCAGGGCCTTCTGGAAGGCATGTGCACTTCAGCCGTCGCCTTTAGTCTGGGTTTATCCGAAACTCTGCAGGGACCTGTCATTGCCAGGTTCAGGGACATGGGTGTTACCACCAGCAAATTACCCGAAGATATGCTGAACCTGCTGGAGAAGACCACCAATCAACTGCTTGATGAAGAAGCTGCCCGAGACGAGGAATTCGCGGAAATTCTGGCATCCCAGCGTGCTTACCATAAGGTATACCGGGAATGGCACAATCTGGCCTACCTGGACCGGGACGAGTAGGAGACTCAGATGCAGGATATCGAACTGCCTGTAACCCGGCTCTCCCGTGCTATTGACGGTGTGATCAGAGTGGTGGGGCGCGGCGCCAGCTGGTTGTGGCTGGTTCTGATGGTGGTGATCGTCATGAATGTCGGGCTGCGCTATCTCTTTGGCGAAGGTCGAGTTGAATTTGAAGAAATTCAGTGGCATTTAAATGCCCTTGCCTTCCTTGTTGCTATCGTTTACGCCCACAGTGTTGACGTGCACATCCGTATCGATGTCCTGGCCAATCGATTCGCGCCACGAACACAGGTTTGGGTCGAGTTATATGGCACACTGCTGCTTCTCCTCCCCTTTGTCGTAATGGTCTTTGTATTCAGTCTACCCTTTGTTGCGCACAGCTGGGCATTGAACGAGACCTCACAGTCCCCTGGAGGGCTACCGTTTCGCTGGCTGATAAAGGGTGTACTGCCCGGTATATTTGTCATGTTGATGCTGTGTATGCTGGCCCGGGTGAGTCGCCTGTGGGCTTACCTCAAGGCGCCAGCGCCATGAGCGGGGCAGAAGTACTCGCACTGGTGATGATCCTGAGTTTCATTGCCCTGGTGTTCTCGGGGTTCCCGATTGCGTGGGTTCTGGGTGGACTGGCAGCGGTTTTTACCGGACTCGCGATTATTCTTGAAGTGGACTTTAGTATCCCCACCAGCGTTGACTGGTTTTATACCTCCATGAGCATTGATCGCATCTGGGACATCATGGAAAACTGGGTCATGGTGGCATTGCCGATGTTTATCTTCATGGGCATACTCCTGGATCGCTCGGGTATCGCGCACAGTCTGCTGACAGGATTCTCGCGTCTTTTGGGTGGCATCAGCGGCGGTCTTGCCATTACCGTCACTATTATCGGAGTGCTGTTAGCCGCTTGCACGGGAATCATTGGCGCATCGGTTGTACTGCTGGGGTTACTGGGTCTGCCGGTAATGTTGGAGCATGGATATGATCGCAGGCTTGCCGCAGGTACGGTATGCGCGGTTGGAACCCTGGGAATACTGATTCCACCGAGTATCATGCTCGTGGTGATGGCCGATCGCATGGCGATGAGTGTGGGTGATCTGTTCCTTGGCGCCTTGTTCCCGGGCATGCTTCTGGGAGGCCTTTACATCGCCTACCTTGCGGTTGTTGGTCTCGTCAAACCATCGCTTGCCCCTGCGGCAAAGGCAGAAGCCATGGATCTTGCAGCTGCATGGGATCTCGTCAAGGCTATCGTTCCCGCGGCATTTCTAATACTTGCTGTGTTGGGCAGTATTTTCTTTGGACTGGCCACACCAACCGAGGCAGCCGGTGTCGGCGCCGCCGGTGCACTACTGCTGGCGGTGGCAAAAGGTGCGCTCAGTATCGAGGTTCTGAAGGACGTCATGGATGAGACTTCCCGTACCTCAGCCTTTATCTTCGGCGCCATTATTGGCGCGGTGTGTTTTACCCTGGTACTGCGGGGTCTGGGTGGTGATGAGATGATCGAACGTACACTGCTCGGACTGCCTTTCGAATCCACGGGCATTATCATATGCATCCTGATTGCGACCTTCCTGCTGGGTTTCTTTCTGGACTGGCTGGAGCTGACACTGATACTGCTGCCACTGGTCTCGCCGGTCGTCGTGAGCCTCGCCTTTGATCCGGTGTGGTTTACCGTGCTGTTTGCGGTATGCCTGCAAACCAGTTTTCTAACACCTCCAGTGGGGGGTGCGCTGTTCTATTTACGCGGCATCGCACCCCCTGACATCGATCTTGGGGTGATCTATCGTGGCGTTGTGCCATTTATTGTCATACAGATCATTGGCCTGATTCTCATATTTCAGTGGGAAAGCCTGGTTACCTGGCTGCCTGAACAGGCATACGGACAGTAACAAAACATTGCCCAGGGGAGCGCTTGTCCTTCAACTTCCAGCGGGTCCGATGGCGAACTACAAGACCCATGAACCGAGGGTCGGTGAGCGTCGCATCCTGGTTATTCTTCTTTTGTCAGCCAGTTGAATTGCTGTGGTTTTCGCCCGGCCTCGGGGTCCAGCAACACGTTCACTATGGTCGGGCCGTCAAACGCCATGGCGTCGCGTAATGTTGCCGCCAGATTTTTTGGATCATCCACCAGAAAACCCTTGCCGCCAAACCCGTCGATCATCTGATCATAACGTGCATGCGGGGTGAGGACGCCTGGCGGAATGGGTGAATCCGTTGGCAGTTCACTCACGCCACCACCAATACCGCCATTATTGAGAATGATAATCTTCACTGGCAGCTTGTAACGGCACATGGTCTCTATTTCCATACCGGAGAAACCAAACCCGGAATCCCCTTCAACGGCAACGACCGGTCGGTCGGGATGTACGACTGCCGCGGCAATCGCAAAACCCATGCCCACACCCATGGTGCCGTAACTTCCGGCGTCCAGGCGCGACCGGGGAAGGCTGTTAGGCATCTGGGTACGACCGATATCCATGGTGCTTGCGCCCTCACTGACGATGACCGCGTCATCCGGCAGCCAATCCCGAATGTCCTTGAATGCACGATAATAATTCATCGGGGCACTGTCATCATCAGCCATGGGTTGCACCATAGTTGCGTTGGCCTGGGCTTTTTCGGCAAGGGCACTACGCCACCCGGTTTCGGCCGGGTAAAACCACTGCCGGTCATCCAGGGCGCGATTGAGTTGTCCCACCACCGTTTTGCCATCACCCACCAGGGCGACCTCGGCCGGCACATTGGCGCCAATTTCTTCAGCAGCGGGATCGAGTTGCACGACCCTGACATCTTTGGCGAATCGTGGCGGCAGGCCAAAGTGCATAATCCAGTTGAATCTTGCGCCCATCAGAACAACGACATCTGCCTGCTGCAGGGCCAGAGTTCTGGCGGCGCCGACGGACAGCGCATGATCGTCAGGTATAACGCCCTTACCCATGGGAGATGCCAGAAACGGCAATTGGGTACGCTCAATAAATTCCCGTACTTCTTCTTCTGCTCGTGACCAGGCCATGCCCTTGCCAACGATCACAAGCGGGCGTTCGGCTGATTCAATGGCATCGAGGGCCGCCTCGATATTTTCTGTCATTGCCTGAGGCCGCGGGGCATCGGGTATGGTGGCGGCGCCATGCACTTCGCTTTCCTCAACTTTCTGCAGAATCACATCGTCGGGCAGGTCCAGATAGACCGCACCCGGACGCCCATAAAACGCGGTGCGCATTGCCTGTTCAATGTAAAAGGGGATTCTCCGGGCATCTTCAATGATGTGCGCATATTTGCAGAATTGAGACACGGCCATGACCTGGCGTTCTTCCTGAAATGCGCCCCGACCGTTCTGCACAATGCCGGAAGCGCCACCTAGCAGAATCATCGGCCAACAATTGGACTGGGCGTTGGCAAGTCCGGCAATGGCGTGGATAACACCGGGTCCGGACACAGTCAGGCAAGCCTGGGGTCGGCCAGTCAGATAACCCGCGGCCTGAGCCGCATAACTGGCTGACTGTTCATTGCGCATACCGATATAGGTAATACCTGCCTGCTGGGCGGCCATTGCAATCGGCGCTACCGGGAAGCCAATGATGCCGAACATGTATTCGACCCCCTGTTGCTTCAGATTCTGCGCAATCAGTGTTGCCCCTCTTACGGTCGTCATGATGATTTCTCCTTAAGTATTCAGTTTCTGGTTTTCGGCAGCAGACCGGCGCCTCTGGCCCATCGATATTTGGCGCCCAGTACTGCGACTGGTTTTTCGGTTGTATAGGGGTAGGCAAGAATATTGTGATCCAGGAGATACCGGCAGGCGTCCTCGACCTCCACATCGCCAACCAGTGAGGCGACCACCGGTTTGTTGACACCTTTACTGCGGGCAGAATTCACTTCCTCAGCCAGCAATTCGGCAAAAACCAGAGGTGGTGTAATGATAGTGTGCCAGTAGCCGAGAACCAACGAATGAATGCGCGTATCGCTGAGCGCCAGTTCAATGGTTGCCCGGTAAGTTGTTGGTGGTTCACCACCGGTGATATCAACCGGGTTGCCGGACGCGCCAAAAGGTGGAATAAACGCCTTGAATGCCGCATCCAGATCATCCGGCATCGTCATCAATGACAACCCGTTATCGATACAGGCATCCGATAGCAATACGCCTGATCCTCCGGCGCCCGTCAGTATGAGGATATTTTCACCCAGCGGAGTCGGCAGCACCGACAATCCACGGGCAAATTCCAGCATGTCGTTCAGGCTGTCGGCACGGATGACGCCGCACTGATTCAATATGGCATCGTAGACCCGGTCATTTCCGGCCAGCGCCCCGGTATGTGAATTCGCCGCCCGAGCGCCGACACTGGTGCGTCCGGCTTTCAGTACCACCACGGGCTTGGTTTTTGACACTCTTGTGGCAACTTCTGCAAATGCCCGTCCGTCCTTCAGATCCTCCACGTGCATGGCGATAACCTGGGTATTTGGATCCTGCTCGAAGAAGGTCAGGAGATCGTCTTCGTCAATATCGGACTTGTTTCCAAGACCTACGATTGCAGAAACGCCCATTCTGGTTGAACGGGAAAACCCTACGATCGCCATGCCCACACCACCACTCTGGGATGACAGTGCCACGGGACCTTTCTCGTCATAAGGCGTGCAGAATGTCGCGCACAGGTTGTGGTGCGTATAATAAAAACCGTAGATATTCGGACCCATCAAACGAACGTTGTTATCGCGAGCAGCCTGTACCACTTCCGCCTGTAGTTCATGTTCGCCAATTTCCGCGAAACCCGAGGGGATCAGGATAGCGCCAGCAATGCCTTTTTCGCCGACCTCTGCCAGCACACCCGCCACGAACCGGGCCGGGATACAGAAAATCGCAATATCGATGTTGCCTGGAACGTCGACAACACTGGCGTGACATTTACGCCCCAGTATTTCTTCCGCCTTCGGATGTATTGGATAGATCTCGCCTGAGTAACCACCATCAATCAGGTTTTTCATGACCGAATTTCCGATCTTGCCCTCTTCCGCGGACGCGCCGATCACTGCCACACCGTCCGGTTGCATGATGTGTTGCATGGCACTCAGGATATCTTCATGGGAAGGAGGGCTTCGCACCGGGCCAGGTTCGAAGTCAGTCAGAATACGTACATCGACAGCCGTCGCGCCGTTCGCTGACGCTAAAACGGGATTCAGGTCCATCTCGTCGATCTCTGGAAAATCGGCAATCAGTGCACCTGCTTTCACGATAATGGAAGTTAACGCTGAACGATCCACGGGCGCTGCGCCGCGCACTCCGTTCAGGATTTCTGCACCGGCGATGTCATCGAGCATGGAAGCGGCTTCGTCAGCAGTGGTTGGCGCCAGGCGAAAGGTCATGTCGCCGAGCACTTCCACCAACGTGCCACCCAGACCGAAGGCTGTCAACTTGCCAAAAGTCGGGTCGGTGACCGCACCGACAATTACCTCCGTGGTACCGGACTGCATTTTTTGCACTTGTACGCCGGATATGGTGGCGTCCGGATTGAACGCTTTCGCGCCAGCCACAATGCGGGAATACGCGTTGCGTACATCGTCCTGGCTCGTCAGGTTTGTCGCAACACCGCCCGCGTCTGTTTTATGCAGTATTTCAGGAGAATCGATCTTGAGTACAACCGGAAAACCCATGTCTTCCGACAGCGCTACCGCCTGGTCGGCAGAAGTCGCCCATCCCTGCTCAGGAGTCGGTATGCTGTAGGCATTGCATACCATCGATGTCTCGCTTGCAGACAGCACTGTCCGGCCCTCGGACGCGACATGATCCAGTATCTTGCGGACACTCTTCTGATCTGGACTCAATAGCTTTCCCATGAATAACAACGTATGTCATCATAGCCAAGAGACGCTTGTGTACGCAACGTCAGATAAGTGTGTTTAGTCGGGCATGACAGTGGCGAAGTATCGAACTGCGGGTGCATTGTTTCTGTTAGTATTCGATCCTGACAGTTAATTTATAAAGGATTTAATACAATGACAATAATCTCTCCCGCCGATGGTCCCGTTGCCGTAACCGGCGCCTCCGGTTTCGTCGGCTCACACCTGGTCAGGAATCTCGTCGAACACGGCTACACCGTTCACGCCTGCCTGCGTGATACCAGGCGCGCGGACAAAACGGCCTACCTTATTGATATCGACAACACAGGTCCGGGTAGCGTCAAGCTCTTCTCCTGCGACCTGTATAAAGCCGCGGATGGCGAATACGACGAAGCGTTTGCCGGTTGTTCTGCAGTATTTCACGTTGCTGCGGATATCGGTTCTGACGCGGCTACCTACGGTCGCCTCTCTCCTCTGAAACAGTACGAGGGGTTAGTCGATATGACTGTAGCTATCCTTGCATCCTGCAGGAAAGCCGGCACGGTGAGGCAGGTTATTTACACGTCCTCCGTGGCCGCCGTGTTGGGACCGGGTGCACCCGACCGGCCTTCCGATTATATGTTTACAGAAGATGACTGGGCAGGCGGCAGCTACGAAACCCTTGAAGAACGCCATATGGGCGAAGATGGTAAAACGCTCTGGACAGCCGAGGCGCGCGCATATTCCAAGGGCAAGGTGGATGCCGAGAAAGCCGGTTTCGCCTTCGGTATCGAGACCGGCATCGATGTCATTTCCATCTGCCCCTTCCACGTCCTCGGACCGCTACTCGGCGTTCCACATGATGCAGTATGGCAGCACCGCCTAGGTCTTGCGCTCAAGGGCGAAAGTAAAATGGAAGAGCGTGGCAACATGGCGTGGAACATCATCGATGTGCGTGACATTGCCCAAGCCCAGCGTTTGGCTGCGGAAAGCGACGTGGCTACCAATGGCTCGCGATATTGTCTGGTGGCCCATGACGAATCCGGCGAACCGACAGGCGATGAGTTTCTCGACCTGGTGCAAGAACTGTTTCCCGACCACAACGTCTGCGGCGGCTTTAGACCAGAGCCGACCGATCGCCGCGCCAGATGCCGCTGTACCAAGGCAATTAATGAGCTTGGACTGAAGCCCCGCAGCGCGCGGGAAACATTGCACGATACGGGTAATTCGCTGATCGAACTGGGTATCGTGCCAGAGTCTTCATAGACTGCCTGGACCGGATGGTGCTCTTATCAAACATGACGAAGAAAATCCAGGTCAGCCGGTCTGTTTGCTGCGCGACAGCGGCAGGGCGAGTTTTTGTCCCGCTGAAGGCTCTGAACTGAGTCGATAGTGGAAAAAGGTAACTATATCAATTTGGTAGAGAGGCAGGGATTCGAACCCTGGGACGGGTCACCCCGTCAAATGATTTCGAATCATTCCCGTTCAACCACTCCGGCACCTCTCCCTTGAGAATCAGTTTAACCGACTATTCCGGTGACAGACACCCCGGGAAATAATACAGTAGTTGTCCAGCCGCAGGTACTGCTACAATTTCACCTGGGAATAAATGCTGGAGGTACCCATCAATAGTTCAGCCCATTTTTTTATCGGCCAGCAGGTCACCCATAGACTATTCAATTACCGGGGTCTTGTTGTTGACGTGGACCCGGAATTTTCCGGAACCGAGGAGTGGTACCAGAATATGGCGCGCAGTAAACCGCCGAAAGATGCACCCTGGTATCACCTGCTGGTGCATGGCGCTGATCACACAACTTACGTCGCGGAGCGGAACCTGGATGAATATGAAGGTACCGAGTTCATTGATCATCCAATGTTGCCGGTTTTTTTTGATGGTTTTAAGGATGGCGTTTACCAGCCGAAGCGAAATCTGAACTGATCAGTACGAACAACTGGATCAAGGGGAGACCAGTGGATGTCACTTCTCCCCGGACAGAATGGAAACAGCCAAAGGCGCCAACACCAAAAAAGACCCTTGTTAAACCCTCAGGTACCAGACCCGCGCTTATTCTGACCAAGGGCTATATTCCTGGTTCCTTTGGTCATGTCCATGCCACTGACCCCATTAGGTATCTGCTGAATCTTCTTCCCGGATTTAAGGAAAGCACGTATGTCTGCCTGCAGATTTTCTCGAAGTTGAACAGTGGTAGGACCGTTTCGGCTGGTCTTTGTGGCCATTACTATTTCCTGAAGTTCTGAATAAATCAGTCGAGAGCATACTGTATCCGTTATTCAAAAGCTATTCGTACCCCGGGAATCTCATTCAAGTGAGTAAAAATGTCTTCCATTATTTGCATGCTGTCCCGGCCATACCTATCATTCCAGAGAACAATACAAGAACAATCGGAAATGGATAACATCATAGGTAGTGACAATCCTTTTACCGACGACGAACGCAACTTGCTTCGACAGGTCGCCGGTCTGATTATTCCGGCAAGCAATCAATACAACGTTCCCGGCGCCGACGATGAAACAATCTTCGGCAGAATTCTGGTACTGGCTGCCGGTGCGGCAGAAACCTTGAAGGTACAGCTTGAAGCATTTGAAAATCTTGCCGCAAAAAGACACAAAGAATGTTTTTCCAATCTCGACAAGGCAGATAAAATCACGTTACTGAAGGACACCACCAATTCAAATTTCCTGAACAGGATGATCATGTATACCGCCGAATGCTACTATGCAGATGGTCGTGTTCTGGAATCCATTAATCTGAAATCAACTCCCCCATTTCCTGGCGGTTATGAATTGGAACAGGGAGACTGGTCCTTACTGGATCCGGTCAGAAAACGTAAACCTTTTTATAAAAAGGTCTGATCAACGACGGAATTTCCGTGCAATCCAGTAATCCACGCTGACATAACGCCCGCCGCCGAGGTACAGAAGTGCAAGCAACATGATGAAATAGGTCGCGGCAAATTCAATGCCATTGTTCAGCACAACAAATGAACCATTTTCCGTTAGCCAACTATAATTCCCATGTTCCCGCAGTATCGATCTGGCCTGGCTCAGGCGTCTGATTGCACCCTCGGTTCGTTCCGTGGCAAAGATGCCACTGCCCGTCGCGATAGTCAGCCAGCCATTTGCCCAATGTACCGTAACGGCAGCTATGACCATGGTGAACATCAACGGGATGGTGATCCAGCGTGTGGCAATACCGAATACGAGCAGAATGGATCCGCCAAGTTCCACTGCTGTTACCAGAAAAGCCATTAGCCAGGGTAAGGGAAGGTTCAAACCGTCAGCTCTGCCAAACCAGTCTACCGTGCTTTGAAAAGAATTGAACTTACTGATACCTGCCATATAGAACACCGGCGCCAGGTATGCTCTAAGGAGTAATGGTGCAATGAAATCAACATGACGGGTTGTCTCCAGCAGGTCCTGAAGTTTGTTGATCTGAGTAATCATGATGTTACCTCTTGTCACTTGTTTCTTCGCTGTTGAATTTATCCAGGGCTTATTGTCTGGATGATTCAAAGACACATTGTTTATTGAACCGTTGCAACATGGCCACACCACTTTCGATAAAGGCTTCTGTATTCCGGGGAGCCATTTGATCCGCCATGTCAGCAAGCCAGTGACCTGCCACCATACCGGGATTGTCATGCAATGTATCCATAAACTGAAAGGTAAAGGGCTGGAGTTCAAAGAAACGCACGGACTCATCGGGATCCCGGAAAACCAGCAGTAACGTTGGCTGTTCACCGGGTTGAGAATCCGGCTGAATTTGGTGGACCGGATATGCATAAGCCAGCGGTTCGGCAACCGCGGACAGTTGTATCGGGACGGCGCAAAGATCCTCTTCCGGGACCGGTTTATCAGGTACCTCAGATTGGTGCGTAAAAAGATGCACATTTATCCATTCATAGTGCGCCAGTTCAAGCAGAAAGCCAGGATCATCACCAATATTCTGTCTACCCGATAAATAATGCACAAACTCTTCAGACAGTTTTGGGAAGTATGGCGTTTCTGCCTGATGCGATATGAGGAAGTCGCGCACCAGTTGTCGCCAGCGTTCTTTAGGCAGAATACCTTTGACCGTGGGAAAAAAATCACTGAGCAGGGACTGGAGATTATTGAACACAAGTTCGGTATATATACCTACCCGCCGGGAGTCCAGACCAGCCGGGACGGGTACTGCATCAGGATTCCTGAGATGTTCCGTAAACGCCTTCTGCAGTTGAAAGAGTTCAGACATTCTCCAGCTCTACTGCATGCTGACGAATGTGGATTGCCTCAATTTCCTCAAGCAGTCGTGGCATAGGCGGAAAATTGAAATCACGTTCCAGTAAAGTCGGCTTCGGGCCTGTCAATTCATAAGTTTCTTCAAGCAGTTTCCAGACAGGATGAATGACGTCAGCACCATGGGTATCGATAATCAGACCATCCGGTTCGACGTAGTGTCCTGCAATGTGGAGATAACTTACCCGGTCAAGTGGCATGCGCCTGATGAAATCCATGGGTTCGTACCCATGATTGACACTATTGACGTACACATTGTTGACATCCAGCAACATGTCACAATCAGCTTCCTCGATCACAGCACAAACAAAAGCCGCCTCATCGAGGTCACGTCTGGGAGTGGTGTAATAGGACACGTTCTCCAGTGCAATACGCTGCTCCAGAAAATCCTGTGCCTGTCTGACCCGATTGGCCGTGTAGGTAACAGCCTCATCAGTAAATGGCATTGGCAGAAGATCATACAACTGCCCACCATCGTTGGTATAGCTTAAATGTTCGCTGTAGATACGAACCTGATGATCAGCAATAAACTGCTTGATATCCGCGAGCAACACCTCGTCAAGAGGAGCCGGGCCACCAATGGACAATGACAACCCATGACACACAACGGGTGTCTTTTCGCTGATACAGCGCAATTGACGGCCAAACCTGCCGCCCAGTCCGACCCAGTTCTCGGGTGCAAGCTCAAAGAAATCAATTGTCTCTGGAACTTCCCCGGACATCTCCTTAGTCATGGAACGGCGCAGACCGAGACCTGCGCCTTCTATGACTTGAGTGTCATCCATAATAGAAAGATTGTGGAACACCAGGGTGTTCCACAATAATGCAGATGGTGTTTAGGCATCACCTGCGATTGAAGAATCTACTCTTCTTCTGCAGCTTCATCTTCTGCAGCGTCATCTTCTCCAGCGTCATCATCTGCAGCATCATCTGCAGCGTCATCCGCTCCTTCTTCCGTTTTCTCACCGCACTTGCCTTCGCCACAGGAGCCTTCGGCTTCTGCACCTTCTTCACCGGCATCCGCAAGCAGTAAATAACCACTATCGATTTCAGTTGATCCAAAGGGGTTTTCATCGGCCAATGCCAGTGGAGACAATGCCAAACCAGCACTCAGTACCGTGGCAACTGCGATTGGAAGAGTTTTTCTTGAAGTTTTCAGTTTCATTTAAGTGTTCCTCAAAATACAGAATAACAATTAAGCGGGGCTGCCTGAACAACTCTGCTCTTCATGCATGTCAACACGCTAATCTGCATGCTTTCACGCTTACACGATTGGAAACAACTATCAGCCACAAACACACTGCCCGATATTCCGAGACCGACAATGTTACACCTTCTACTACATTGAAAGTCAAGGTAATTGACATCAACTACGGCAAAAAGTTTACACACCATCCTGGTCAGTTTCTACAATATGTACTATAACGCCGGCATTGGCAATGATAATTGCATCATTTTCTTCTCCTGTCGGGATCTCCAGGCCGCCTTTTTCCACCGTCACCGAGACGGAACCATAAGGTAAAACCTCTGCCACACGATCCCTGTCAACTGCTTCCGGGTCAGGCACACCAATAATTAAATCAATTTGCATGTCATGTGCCGTCTTGCCCAGATGCTTGAAGAAGTGCAGGCTGGAATGGTGAATGGCGTCAAACACGGCACGCTCCGCAGCCCGGGTATGATTCATACCATGAACATCGGTTCCCATTCCCATTTCAGTAATGTATCGATTTCTCATGAGCTCCTCTTCTACCTTTCTGTTTCATTCATACTAAGCCGTAGATGTTTCCTGTAACATTGACCCGGCAACATCCAGCGGATGTTACAGCATCAGGGGTGAAAGATCGTGTACCTGGTCAATCACCAGGAACGTTGTTGCCAGTATATGACGTTAATGATCTGTTGACATAAAATGTCCAACTCTGCAAGAATCTGACATATTATGTCGAATTGTCCTGGATAAAATTGTCCTGGATAAAACTGCAACTGCCCACTAATCCTGACGGGCAACAGGAGAGATATCATGTCAGACAACCATGTGTCAGACAGCCATGAGCGAGACAGCCATGAGCGAGATAGAAGTCCTGAATTACCTTTCAGCTCTGAAGCCGTTATTGAAGTCAGAAATCTGAATCATACCTACAAAGGCGGTTATAAAGCTTTGGAGGATGTCAATCTCATCTGTGGTGTCGGGGTCTTTGGATTGCTGGGTCCCAATGGCGCCGGAAAAAGCACGCTGATGCGTATTCTATGTACGCTGTTAAAACCGGAGGAGGGTCTGGTCAGGGTCTGTGGTCATGACGTCAACCGTGAACAGATGGCTATCCGCGCACAACTGGGCTATCTACCCCAGGATTTTGGCGCCTGGCGCTTACATCGTGTAGGGGAAGTTCTGGATACACTGGCCCGGTTATCCGGTATGCGGAATAAAGCAAATCGGCGCGCAAGAGTGACTGAAGTACTGCATGATGTCGGACTTGACGAAGTCACCGACAGAAAGATAAAGAAACTGTCGGGAGGCATGTTACGCCGCCTGGGAGTCGCCCAGGCACTGATTCATGAACCCCGGGTGATCATAGTGGACGAACCGACAGTGGGACTTGACCCTGAGGAACGAATTCGATTTCGCAATGTAATGACGGATCTTGGTCGTGACCGGACAATTCTGCTGTCTACCCATATCGTGGCTGACCTCGGTGGCGCCTGTAAGGATATCGCCCTTCTCGATAACGGGCATATCATCTTTCAGGGGCCCCCGTCGGAACTCGTTGCAAGGGCTGTCGGTCATGTTTTTGATGTTTCCGTCGGCGAAACCGAACTTGAGGGCATCGAGAGCAACTACGACATCATTTCCTCCAGCGTCGCAGGCGGCAGTATCAGAATGCGCGGCGTTGCCGGTGACAGACAACTGCCATTAAACGCCACAGTTATTCAGGAACCCAGCCTGGAGGAGAGCTACATGGCTTTTATGGCTGCCAGGGACCGATCATCCGCAGCACGGCAGGATGAAGAACACACTGTTGAGGATTCCGCATGATGCGATTACCCATGATACTTGTGGTCGCAAGTGCAGAAATGCGATCAACCCGTCGCCTGTTCCGCTACTGGTTATTTATCGTACTCTCCACACTAACCGGTCTCTTCATGTTCCTGCAATTGACTATTCTACATGGCCTGTACTCCAGTATGTCTGCGACAGTTGGCGCCATTGGACCCCGTTACCTGATATCAGGCATCGGTACTCCCCTGCTGACAGTATTCCTGGCGGGTCTGATTTTTCTTGCCTTTGATGTTCGAGCCCGGGACGAGCGAGACCGCATGATCCAGGTTTTGGATGCAAGACCATTGTCCAATGCCGAATTCCTGCTTGGCAGGGTTTGCGGCCTCGTCTTCCTGACCTGGTTGCCGGTGCTGATAATATTGCTGTTGTTCTCAGGCTTTGGCTTTATCGCCATGGGACTTGACCTACCGATAGGTGACCCGATTGAGCCCCTTTCACTCATCGGTTTCCTCCTCGGTTCTTTACTTTCAATACTGTTGTGGTGTTCCATCATTGTCCTGATGGCCATTTTCGTCCGATATCGTCTTCTTGTGGTCATACTGGCGATGGCGTTACTCGGCTTCCAATACTGGGGCACCTTCAATCTTCCCCTTTATCTGCAGCCGGTTTTTTCCGTACTCCCGTCGTCTGATATGGCCTCGGATATCCTTCCCCGGTTTTTTGCACAAGGAGAAACATCAAGACTACTGGCCCACGGTTTGATGGTGGTTGGGATTCTTGCGATCAGTATTGCCCTTTATCCACGCAATGACGGACATAACGTATTCCGGACGCTTGGAATCGGCGCCGGATTTCTGGTTCTGTCCGGGCTGGGTCTGGGTTTTTATGTCAACGGACAGGGTGCAAACATCCTGCAACAGAATGCCTTACGTGCAGTTCACGAATCGAAACAAACGCTGCCGCGTCCCGACATGCAATCTGTGACCGGAACTCTTGATATCCAGCCCGGTGATAACATTACCATGTCACTGGATATCAAGGTTCAGGCACCGCGGGAACATGGCTTGACTACTCTGCTGTTCACGCTCAATCCAGGATTGACGGTACATCGAGTGACTGTCGCCGGAGAGGATGCAGAGTGGCAGCATGCACAGGGGATGCTTGCAATTACACCGCCATACGCCCTGGGTTCGGGGTCATATACCACTATTACTCTGCATGCCTCCGGTGTGCCGGATGAATTTTTCGGCTATCTGGACACCCATGTCAATGTATATGAAAACGATTCCGACACGGCTCAGCTGGGTTTGCTGGGTTATAAAACCAGCATCTTTGAGTCCGGATACATCGCCATGATGCCGGGTGGACACTGGCTGCCATCCCCGGGCACAGATGTCCCGCAGAGTGACCCGCGAACACATCCATACGATTACTACCTGCTGGACCTTGAGGTAGAAATCCCTGCCGACTGGCAGATTGCCGGGCCCGGCCGTAGTGAAGCGCTTGATGTTGCAGGTGACACCCGTCGTTTCCGCTTCAATCCTTCGGTTCCATTGCCTCAGGTCGGTCTGATTGCATCCCGGTTCGAGCGCCGGGCAATGACGGCAGACGGCATTGAATTTGAGTTGCTGCTGCATCCGAAGCATGCCCGCAATCTGCAATTTTTTGCTGAAACGGAGAACGTGCTCAGAGAACGTATCACGGCACTGTTTTCATCAGCAGAAAATATGGACCTGCCCTATCCCTATGACGGGCTTAGCCTGGTTGAGATTCCCAATGCCCTGCGCGGCTATGGCGGGGGTTGGCGCATGGACACAGTTCAAGCCATGCCAGGTCTTCTGGCCTTGCGGGAATCCGGTTTTCCAACCTCTCGATTTGAATTTGCATTTCGGAAACCAGGAGATTTTGAAGATAAGGAAGGCGGCATTGGTCAGGCCAAACTGGATGCTGTTGAAAAATTCTTCGAAAATGATTTCAGCGGCGGTAATCTGTTTACCGGCGGGTCTCGCAATTTCCTGCTGTTTCAAACCAGTGCCAGGGGTGAAGGAGCAATCGCGCTGAACTTCCTGCTGGAAGAATTAACCTCGCAATTGATCACTGACAGGCGTGGCTATTTTTCAGCACATGAATTTGATGGGTCAGTCAATCTGCTGGTGGGACGGACAATAACCGATATGGCGACCGGGGGGAGCGATTCGATTGCGGACTCGGTACATAATTCATCGTCAAACCGGCCTTCTGTATGGGACCGGGCTCTGGGTGCTTCTTTGGCGGAACTGGACCCGGGCAATGATCCGGGGCAATCGCTCAATGTCCTCTCATTGAAATGTCGTGCCATTGCAAATGCCATTCTGGACGGATTGGGTAGAGAGAAAACCGCGGAACTTCTGAGCGAACTGGTCCGGCAATTCCGCGGTCGACTCTTCAATGCCTCAGACTTATATCGAATCGCGGCTGAACTTGATACTCCACTGGAACCGTTACTGGGTGACTGGCTGCATGATGCTGCACTTCCCGGTTTTCTCGTATCCAGCGTTGAATCAGTGAGATTAACGGACGGTAAGCGGGGGAATCCCCGTTACCAGACCCGGGTGCATGTGCGCAACGACGAACCGGTCCCCGGCCTGATGCAATTGAAGTATACATGGAGCAAAGGAAAGAAGTTTTCGGTTAACGATGCAACGGACCCCGTTCTTGTCCCGGCAAAAAGCTCTGTGGAAGTCGGTGTACTCACGATCACACCGTTAAACAAACTCTGGCTGGCGCCTTATCTTTCCCTGAACCGCCAGGACGTATTGTTAAAGCTTCCACAGATGGACCTGGAACAGAGAATAGATGCAGAACCACTGACGGGAGCACGGGAAAGCCACTGGCAACCACCACAAACAAATGACATTGTGGTGGATGATCTGGACCCAGGGTTCAGTATGCACAGTGACAATCCAACAACTGAGACCAGGGCATTTGTTGTCAACTCCAATTTCGGGGGCGGTACCGTCAGTTTTGATATGGATCAGGGACTGCCCGAGCATGTTGCCATGTATGGTTATCCCGAACGATGGAGCCGGTCTGTCAATGCCGACAGCTGGGGTAAATATCGACATACCCACGCCGTGATAAAACGTGGCAACGGTGACCGGCATGTTGTATTTACAACGGAATTACCTGATTCCGGACTTTGGAGGCTGTCTTATCATCTGCCGTTGAGCAAGACGGATAATCAAAAAGGGAAACAGCAGCAGAATAACCAGTTATGGCAATTGACGAACAGATTGCTGGGTGAATACCGTATGGAACTGGTATCTGACGGCAGCAGCCGTCCTGTAGAATTCGACGGTAACGCAGCGTCACCCGGCTGGAACGATCTGGGAGAATTCCAGCTTCCGGCCGGTAAAACCGATATCATGATATCCGATGATACTATGGGTACTATCGTGATTGCGGACGCCATCAGTTGGCGTCGGGTTTCGGGTGATGATTAGGATATGGTAAAGATGAATTCAGCAGGGCAAACCACAGTGATTGCCAGCCTGCTGTTGCTACTGGCAGCTTGCGGAGAGTCAGGCAAAACGCCGCCGGTGGAATTCCGTATCCCCATCGAAGTCATCGAAGTCTCTACTGATGACATGGAAGACCTGATCGTGACTACCGGCGCGCTCAGGACAAGAGAAAGCGTCAATCTGGATGTGGAAACACCCGGCTTTCTCAAGCTTGCCAGGGATGAATCCGGCAACCCACTGGTAGAGGGGTCCGCCGTAAAGGCAGGTCAACTCATCGCCGAAATTACCGGAGAAGATGCGCGCCTCGCCGCAGGACTGGAAGCCACCCGTCGACATCTGGAATCAGCAGAGAAGGAACTGAATCGACGTCAACAGTTGTTTGACCGGAAACTGATTGCCGAAGAAGATGTCTGGCAGGCAAGAACCCGTTACGAAGACGCATTGCACAATTTCGATACCAGCCAGCGTACTCTGGAAAAATCCCGTATTACGACACCCATTGACGGCGTCATACTGGAACTGGTCAGAGATGCCGGTGGTCAGACGATAGCCGATGGTCAGAAAGTTGTGCTGGGGCTCCGCATTGCCCGGGTAGCTCCCCTGGACAGACTCATCGCAGATATTGATCTGGTTGGACCGGACCTGTCTCGAGTAGCGCCGGGGCAATCAGTTCGTATCAATCACTACGCCTTCAAAGATATTTCCATGACGGGCACAGTCCTTCGTCTTGCACCCACGCTGGACCCACAATCACGGACTTTTCGGGTCGAAGTAGAAGTTGATAATCAGGAAGGACTGCTGCGTCCCGGTATGTTTATCCAGGCATCGATCATTGCTGAACGCAGGGAAGACGTTATTGTAGTTCCAAGAGATGCCATCACTTTGCGCGCGGGTCGCAATGTGGTGTTTGTTGTCGATGGCCAGCGTGTGGTAGTGCGTCGGGTCGTCCTGGGGCTTGCTGATGACACCCGGCTTGAAGTTACCGAGGGTTTGAATGCCGGGGAGCGCGTTGCGGTTCGCGGGCTGGAAACATTGACTGACGGTACTCAGGTGAGAGTCGTTACCCCTTGAACTTCGCTCAATCCATAGCGGCCCTGGCGGCGCAACGTCCGGTCGCCATCAGTGTCCTGGCGGTGGCTGTTGCAATGGTTGGCTGGCTGTCCTGGCAGCAATTACCCGTTGACCTTCTGCCTGACCTGAAAAGTCCGACGATTGCCGTTTCAATCCGGGCGGGTGACCGTCCGCCGACAGAAATGGAGCGTTTATACGGTGAACAGCTTGAACAACGTCTGTTTACTGTCCAGGACATACGCGAGATATCCCAGGTGGCACGGTCCGGCAAGCTGATCGCTACCGTTGTATTCGACTGGGATGCCGATCTGGAGATTGCCCTGGTGGAAGTTCAGAAAGCCGTTGGCCCCATCGGTGCAGACCCGGCTGTTGATGAAATACTGGTACGTCGTTTCGACCCCCGGCAGGCGCCGGTTCTGACCTTTGGTCTCATCGCACCGGACGGCAGACCTGATCTTTCTGAATTGCGTCAACTCGCCCGACGACAGGTAGCACCCAATCTGGAACAACTTGACGGTGTGGCGGAAGTCCGGGTTACGGGTGGCCGTGAAAAGGAAGTCCGGGTTGCGCTTGACCGGTACAAGATGGAAGCCTTCAAAGTCACACTGACTCAGGTGGAGCAGCGCCTGAATGAAGAAAATGTCGATATTACTGCAGGCACGCTGGAGCAGGATGAAGAAGTCTATCTGGTTCGCGGCATGGCCCGTTTCCGAAGTCCGGAAGATGTCGCCAACGTTGTCGTCCGCTACGTTATGGCTGATGACGGCAGTCGTCAGGCTATCCGGGTGTCTGACGTTGGCAATGTATCCATGGTGGACCGGGAGATAGACCATCTGGTCAGGGTGAACGGCACAGAGGGTGTTGGTCTTGCCATCTACAAGGAAGCCGCCGCCAATACCGTTGCAGTGTCCGGCATTGTCCAAACGGCTCTAGTCTCTCTGGCGGAAGATCTGCCCAATGTGGAACTGGTGGAAGTCAACGATGGGGCGGCACTGGTGGTCGACGCACTGGCGGATCTGCAATTGGCCGCCGGGGTCGGCATATTGCTTGCCGTAGTAGTCCTTGCTCTGTTCCTCCGTTCCGTCGGCGCAACACTGGTTGTTTCTGCAGCAATCCCGGTCTCGCTTCTTGCCGCACTGTTTCTCATGGGTCTTGGCTCCCAGGGTCTGAATATCGTTACCCTGGCGGGCCTGGCGCTTGGCGCCGGGATGCTGGTGGACAACGCCATTGTTGTTGTAGAGAGCATCTACCGGAGACTGGCCGAAGGTGAAGCGCCGGAAACTGCCGCCGCCAGTGGTACCGGACAGGTCGCCGGCGCCATCACTGCCGCTACCCTGACCACATGTGTGGTCTTCCTGCCGGTGTTGTTTGTGGAAGGGATGGCGGCACGCCTGATTGAAGGCATTGCTTTTACCGTTGTTGCTTCCCTGCTCGCTTCATTGACGGTAGCCATGTTACTCATCCCTGCACTGGCACGCTGGTTTATGCCTTCCACCCGGCAGACTCTTACCGCTGCAACGATACCGGCATACCGCCGACTGGTGGAATCGATAACACGCAGATTACTGTCCAGACCCGGTACAACCGTACTCATTGCCGTTCTGCTTGCCGGTATGAGTATTTCGGTGCTGGTTCGACTGGGCACTGAACTGCTGCCATCGGCAGACCCGCGTCAATTTTCTTTACGGGTGGTAGGTCTGGCAGGACAACGGGTGGAATCAACCGCAAGGGTTGTGGAGAGTATCGAATCCCTTCTGGTACAGGCGAGCGACGATAATCTGGAAGCCGTGTTATCCGAAATTGGCAGATTGCCGGAAGACAGCCGCCTGATTCGCACAGAACTTACGGAAGAAAATACTGCAAGGCTGACTGTCAGGGTTGGTGACAACGGTCCGACCGGCAGACAGATTGCCGCCCACCTGACCTCGCCCCTTGCTGTCCTGGAATCGACGGAATTCAACTGGGAAGTGGGCTCCAGTGCATTGTCCAGTGCACTTGGCGCCAGCGGACCCCCGGTAGTCGTTGAAATATCGGGACAGGCGCTACCGGATATTCAAAGAGGTACCGGGATAGTCAGGGACCGGCTGGCGGCACTGCCTGAACTGTGGAATGTACGTTCTTCCTTTGAAGGAGGTCCTCCGGAACTCCGAATCGTCCTGAACCGGGTCATGGCGGATGGTCTGGGAATTGACCTGGGTACTTTGTCGAGAGTACTGGAAACCAACCTGGATGGACGGGATGTCACTCAACTGTCCATGGGTGATGAAGATCGACCCATCAGCCTTCGTATTCCCAAACCATCCCGGGAAGATCTGCAAAACATTGTATTTCACTCTGGCCAGGGGCAGAAAGTGACAGTGGGAGAGATTGCCGAATTTCAAGAGGCTGAAGGGGCCCGGGAAATTTTCCGTCGGGATCAGAGGCGCACTGCACTGGTGACCGCAGAGATTTCCGAAGCCACCGATTATCCTGAAGCCATCGCTGCCGTCATGGAAGTATTAAACTCGGAACCACTGGTGCCGGGCCTGTATGCACAACTACGCGGGGAAGAAGCCGAACGTATCAAAACATTTGATGAGTTGAAACTGGCTGGAATTCTGGCACTGATACTGGTCCTGATGGTTCTGGCAGGATCATTTGAGTCATTTATTCACCCTGTCACAGTTCTGTCGGCCATACCAATGGCAATGATCGGCGTCGCTCTTGCGCTTGGACCCATTGGAGAACCTGTCGGTGTCATGGCGATGATGGGTCTGATCGTACTGGCCGGTATCGCCGTCAATGATGCCGTACTGCTGTTGACGACAGCGCGGCAATTGATGGCACAAGGCGAGAAACAGGTTGACGCACTGGTCACTGCTGCCGGAATCCGGTTGCGGCCTGTACTCATGACAACCATCACCACTGTTCTGGTACTGGCGCCCCTGGTTTTCGGCACTGGTGAAGGCGCCGCATTGAGGACGCCTATGGCTATCACCATTATCAGCGGTATCATTGCCTCCACCATCGGCTCGCTGCTGGTGCTACCCTGCCTGTACCACTTGCTTGACCGGCTTCGGCCACACAGTCGGAGGTAGTAGTCATGGATTTATTTCTGCTGCCTGTACGCCGCCCGGTAGCCATTATGATGTTGTTCAGCGGCATCATGCTGCTGGGTGTGGTGGCCTGGCAGAAAATGCCTGTCGAACTGTTCCCGGAACTGGTGGGAAACCAGGTATCGATTCAGTTCTATCGACCAGGCAGCGAACCGGAAGTCCTGGAACGGGAGATTCTGTTACCGCTTCAGGCCCAGGTATCCACCATATCCGGTGTGTCGGAAACCTGGGGAGAGATTATCGGGTCCAGCGGCCGGTTTGATGTGCAATTTGAATCAGGTGTCAACATCAAGGTCCGGGAGTTTGAGTTACAACGCATCATCACTGAAATACAGCGTAATCAACCCCGTGGCGCCTGGCTGAATCTCAGGACATCCGGTACCGGGTCTTTCTCCGACCTTGCCATGACATTAAACGTTCTCGGCAGCAGCAACTACGACAAGGATGCACTGTACGATCTGGTAGATCAGATTGTTGCCCCGCGATTCGCTTCCATATCCGGCGTGAGTCAGGCTCAGGCTACCGGTGGCGCTAACCGACAGGTAACGGTAACCGTTGATCCGGATCGCACGGCAGCACTCGGATTCACCACGGAGGATGTGACCAATATGGTGCGGCGTACGGTTGGCCGCATGAAGTTTGTGGGTGGACTTGAGGATGAGACCGGGCGTACGGCAGTGATACTCGACGGCCGTCCCGTGAGTATCCATGCCCTGGCCAATTCCCGCATTACCAGGGACAAACCGGCATTGCTTGGACACGTCAGTGACGTTGCAATCGGTACGGGCCGGGAAGAAAGGCTGTTCCGTGTGAACGGACAGCCGGCTGTCGGCATGGTGATCTATAAAGAACAGGGGACCAACCTGATTCGACTCGGACGCACACTGCGAGACCGGGTTGATGAAGTCAGGGAGGAATTAAAACCCCAGGGAATGGACCTGGTGATTGGTTTTGATGCGGCTGAGGCGGTGGATGATCAAATCAGACATCTGTCAAAACTCGGAATTTCGGGTTTTGCCATCGCCCTGATCGTTCTTTATTTCTTTCTGAGACAATGGCGGGCCGTCGCCGTCGTCGGTATTGCGGTGCCAGTCAGTCTCTGTGCTGCACTGTCTATGCTGTTTGCAGCCGGACAGACACTTAACCTGGTATCGCTGTTTGGTTTGATGCTGGTTATTGGTCTCGTGGTTGATAACAGCGTTGTGGTATTCGAGGCCATTAAAAGACGGCTTGAACTTGGTCTGACAATTGAAAATGCCGTGTACAGAGGATTACGGCGTACGGTAAGGGCGATCCTTGCCACCAGCGCGACCACCGCGGTGGTATTTCTTCCGCTGGCAGTTGTTGACCTGGATGATGAATCGACCCGGCAATTAGCCCAGGTTGTCAGTATTTCCATTTTGCTGCCACTCGTGGCTTCGCTGCTGGTCGCCATTGGCCTGGTACCATTGCTGGCGCATCGCCTTGCCGCACCCGCTGCGAAACAAAGACTGGCAGAAGCCAGAAGGCGCCGTTCGGAGCGAGGTAACAGCGAACCACCGGACCAGGCAAAAATGATATTGAGCGGGACTGTTGCAAGTGCCTTGCGACATCCTCCCTCGCTGATCGCCGGAACCCTGGCGGCAATTCTGATCACAGTGGTCATTGCCCTGCCCTGGGTCATGGCCAACAACCAGTCTCAGGACGCAGCAGAACCTGATCGAATACAGTTGTCGGCACGCTTCCCCAGTGACCGGTCGATCAGAATTGCCAGTGACGCGGTTGCCAGGCTGGAAAATACCGTTCTGAAAATTCCGGAAGTCGAATCCATAGAGGCGTTAATCGAACCCGATGGAGGTTCTCTTACCATCAACTTCATTGACCGCCAACTTCGTCTCGAGACTTTCAAGGTGCAGAGTGTCCGCGACAGCCTGCGCAAGGAAGCAGGCAGAATCAAAGGACTGGAAATCCTGCGTCCCGGTGAAGGACGCGATGCAAGAGGCAAGAACAGCGCAGCTGACATTCAGGGTGTCTTTGGAAGCGCCCCCGCTGAAATCGTTTTATCCGGTCCTGACAGTCGGGTACTGCTTGACCTTGCCGACAACATAGAAGCCCAACTGGGTTCCATGCCACAGATAGTGGCGGCCTGGACTACCACGCAGTCGGGGTTAAGTGAATACTGGGTGGAACCCGATCAAGTGACTTTTGAATCACTGGGCTTGAATTTTAACCAGGTATTGCCGGCACTAAGGCTTGCGGGTCAGGAAGGTGAGCGGTTGCCCGTTGGATTTGTACTGCAAAGCGGTCGCGAATTACCCCTGGTAGTCGAGCGCAAAGGCGCCAGGGAAGAAAATGTGGGGATGAGCGAACTGACTCGATTACGCATTCAGACCCCGGCAGGTGTATTGCCGGTGACATCTTTGGCAACCATGCGCCAGATGCCGCCGCCAGCAGTGATCTCACACCACAACGGACGGCGTGAAATGAGCGTGATGTACAGTCTGCGTGAAGATATACCGGAAACAGGTCCCACCCGCATCCTCATGGAAGATCAGATTGCTGAATCGATAAGAGGCATTCCAAGACCCCAGGGAACCACCATCAGTACTGATGAAACCGATGATACGACAACCTGGCTGCGCAAGGTGGGGGTACCCGCCGCAGGATTACTGTTTCTGGTCCTCGCGATGACTTTTGAATCTCTCACCCTGCCTATTCTGGTGTTGATTGCCGTGCCGCTTACTCTCCTGGGTGCAGTATGGGCTCTCGCTTTTGCCGGCATATCATTCAGCATCATGGCAGCACTGGGCGCATTGGTCCTGACTGGTCTCAGTGTTAATCCGGCCATCCTGCTGGTTGACCGGATGCAGCAACTCATCCGGCAGGGCTGGAGTCTTGGCGCCGCCGCCTTCGCTGCCGTGCGTGAACGAACAAGACCCATATTGATGACTTCCGCAACGACTATCGCCGGACTTTGGCCTCTCGCCATTACCACTGGCCGGGAAAACGAAATATGGCCGCCATTTGCCACCATCGTTATCGGTGGTCTCATTACCTCCAGCCTGCTGACACTGTTGATGATTCCGGTAGGATTTATCCTTCTCAAAAAGGTCGATCAGATTTTCAACCGGGTTGGTCCCTGGCTGGTTCTCGCCTGGATGGGCGGTACGGGTGCTGTCATGGCTTCCCTGATTCTTACGGATATCGTCAACACCCTGCTCTGGCAATCGGTATTGACCCTGCTGACGGCATCCGGTCTGCTGACCATGGTGGTACTCGTTTTCAGACCCCGCGAAATTCCGGAACCGGACTGCACTGACGGTCCGCCCAGACTGGAAGTCAGGTTTCTGCATAAGACCTACGGTTTACCCGGCACATTGAAAACCGCACTGATGGCTCCCTCTGCCTATACCAGGAAAGTACTGGAAAGCGGCGGGAATGCATTTTTGACAGCGGATTCAAAAGACCGGCTCATACCTCTTGCCCTGGGTATCGCGGGCATTTGTACCATCGCGTATCTGGTACAGACCTCATTCTGGCAGTTGTTCTTCTGGCTTCTCGCAGGACTGTTACTATCGAAGTTTATTCTGAATGCTGGACGAGTACTGGGACATGCCAGCAATACCACTGGAGCGATCGAATCCGGGAGGCTCGAAAACAAGCTCATTGCAGTGATTCCATGGCTTGTAATTGCCGTATTTTCCTGGGTTACCACCATCAAACCTCATCTGGATGGATCTGCCCTGCCCGGTATGTATGTCTTGTGCCTCCTGGCCGCGCTGTTCCTGGCTATCTTGCAGGGTATGCGCCGCAGTGCGCGATTACAGGCAAATGGCGAACTCAGCAACCGTGTCAGCAGTGAAGGTTTGGGATCTCTGGTTAACCTGTGGCGCAGTTGGTCCGCACAATTCGCCGGCATGGACCTGCCGATCAATCCGGTGCATGCACTTGCCGGCGTTAATTTCAGTGTCGAGCGGGGCATGATTGGCATACTTGGCCCCAACGGCGCCGGTAAAACAACCCTGCTGCGGCAGCTTGCCGGGGTTCTGGACCCGACTCGCGGAACCATAATTTATGGCGGCGTTCATCTGCACAAGATCCAGCGGCACCTCGCCCGCTGGGTGGGTTATCTCCCTCAGGATGCCGGTTTACCGGAAGGCATGTCCCCCAGGGAATATCTGACATGGTATGCGGCACTCTATGACATCCCCACAAATATCCGTACTCAACGTGTCAATGAACTGCTGCAGGAAACAGGCCTCTCGGATAAAACTGACGACAAAATAAAGTCCCTGTCCGGTGGAATGCGACAGCGAGTGGCCGTTGCCCGTACCTTGTTGCGACTACCGCCTGTCATCATCGTTGATGAACCCACTGTAGGGCTGGACCCCAGAGAAAGGATCCGCTTCCGGACTCTGCTGAGCAGACTTGCACGGGACCGGATCGTCCTGATCTCAACCCATGTTGTTGAGGATGTCGCCATCGCCTGCGACCGGGTTCTGGTCATATCGGAGGGTCATCTCGTCTTTGATGGCGGCACCGACGCTCTTGCTGATTCGGCAACCGGACGTGTGTGGGAAATGAGGACCAGGGCAGACGAGAAGATTACTCTGCCCGAGGGGTCAATCCGTACCCACGAAACACCCGCGGCTGACGGTTCGATTGTCCACCGGATCATTGCAACCGGCAAACCAGGCGATGCCGCGAAACTGCTGCAGTCAACGCTTGAAGATGGCTATATGTGGCTGATATCCGGTAACACCGGAGCCCGGAGAATTACCACATGACCTGGCGGGCTGACCCGGGTTTCCTGCGCCATGCTCTGATCGTAGTGGCTGGCCATTACTATTGGTTATTGCCGCTGGCGCCGCTCCTGTGGCTGATTTTTCATGGGATACGCATATATGTCGACCCGGCGAACGCTATTGCCGCCAGCAGTGTCCAGGGACAATTGATCGGTGTGCCCCTGACCGCCCTGGCCGTGTTCCTGGGTATCCGCATTATCGCCGGAGAAATCGAAGACCGAAGCCTGGAGATTGCCTATACGGTACCGGGTGGCTGTGAACGAATGTGGTTTGCCAAACTCACTGCCGCCATCCTTTTACTATTGGTCAGTGAAGCACTGCTTGCGCTTATGGTCATGTTTTTCTTTACACCGTTCCCACCGGGCGCACTTTACGGGGCAATGCAGGCAGCCTGTTTTTACATGATTCTTGCGATGGCTCTGGGTGCTCTGTTCCGCGGCGAAGCCAGTGGCGCCATCGCCACTGTGGTGGTCCTGGCCCTGAACGGTTTTATCACGGATTTCGGGAATAACCAGTTACGTTTCACGCCTTTTTTTAATCCCTGGTTACTGGCCGATGCCAGTAACTTCGGCAACACAAGACAGGGGGGGTTTACCAGCCCCGATGAACTTCTCGCATGGACCATCCAGAACCGCATAGGCATGCTGTTGCTGATGGCGGCCATGCTTGCCCTGGCATTCCTTCGTTCCAACCGGCGAGAGCGGATGCTGGACGGGCTTTGAAGTTACGTTCTCCAAACTGACAAGCAACGCCGATTCCAGCCACAGGTTGGGATTCTAACGCACCGGGTGATGACGCCTTCCACGGCGCTGGTTTATAATGCCCGTCTGCAGAGTATCACTGTCTGAATCACACCGTGATGCACCGTCTCGACGCGCTATTCTGCCTGTTATGTTTGCTGGAGCGAAATATCCAATCCGAACTTTTTCAATCCAATATCGTGATCCTCTTCATCACCCAGGCCGCAGCGGTGACCGCGACCGTGGTATTGATCACCCTGGGCGGAATTGTTGGCCACGACCTGGCGCCGACGCCGGCACTCTCCACATTGCCGTTGTTGATGTTCGCTATAGGAACTGCGGCGACTACTGTGCTGGCCACCTGGACGATGGCTCACATCGGTCGCGCGCGCGGCTTTGCCTGCGGCGCCGGCATCGGCTTTGCCGGATCCCTTTGCCTGATCGTGGCGCTGTCTGGAGGAAGCTTCGCATTGTTCTGCGGCGCAGCTGTATTGGTGGGCTCCGCAAACGCCTTTGCCCAGCAGTACCGTTTCGCGGCGGTGGAAAGCGTCAGTTCGGCGTCAGCGGGGTTGGCCGTGTCGATCACTCTCTGCGGCTCCCTGATTGGTGCTGTCCTGGGTCCGGATCTTGCCGCACGTGGCGAGTCCTGGGTGTCGGGAATACGGTTCGCCGGATCTTTCAGTGTGGTCGCGGGATGTTACTTATTCGCCGCAGTGTTGCTGTTGTGGTTGCGCAACCCCCGCCCTGCAACATCGTCTGCGGAGCTGGATGAAGTGCGGCCCCTGCGCGAAATCGCACGCAACCGGTTTTTTCTCGTGGCTATCCTTGGCACCGCGATCGGCTATGGTGTCATGACCCTGGTGATGACTGCCGTACCACTCGCCATGCATGTGGTCGACGGACATTCTCTTGTGCAGACAGCGGCGGTCATTCAGGCACACGTGCTGGCCATGTACGCGCCATCGCTGGTTACAGGCTTGATCATTACCAGATTCGGCAGCAAAAGTGTCATGCTGACAGGCGCCATCATCCTCTGCCTGGCAGTCATTACCGGTTTTGCAGACCGCGAAGTATTGCACTACGGCGCTTCGATGATCGCTCTTGGTGTTGGCTGGAACTTCCTCTATGTGGGCGGTACGACCCTGCTCGGCAGCACTCACCGCCCTGGCGAGCGATTCATTGCCCAGGCATGCAACGACTTTACCGTGTTTGGCATCACGGCGGCAGCTGCACTGAGCGCCGGTATCGTGATGCAACTCTATGGCTGGAACGCCGTGCTTTGGGCTTCGGTACCGGCGATCGCCCTTGCCATGGTGACGCTCACCTGGGTCCGTCCCGACAGAAACCCGGGTCACTCCAGGATTTAACACTATGGTCTGAACTGTAATGGTCTTGGCGCCAGTTGTGCCGGTTGCGAAATCACCCTGTATGCTGTTTCCACCCATTCACAGATGTAACGCCGCGTATCCCGTGGATCAATCATCTCTTCCATCTGGAATTTATTCAGCGGCCCAACCGGACCCCGGACACTTTCAATGCGCGCATTGAGTTCAGCCCGTAGCGCCACCGGGTCCTGGGCCTCGGCCAATTGCCGTCTGTACGCCGCTTCTATCCCTCCTTCCGGTGGAATACCACCAACATCTGCTGCCGGCCATGCAACACGCATGGAAGGCCTTGAACGCGGTGTGGCATAGTTGTTACCCGCAACGCCAAAACTGCGGCGCATGACCACACTGAAGATTGGTATGTTGACCTGCGCAAACGCCACCATCCACTCACCTCCTTTCCGAATGGTCCCCGCAATTTCATGTTCCAGGCCAACAGCAAACCCCGGATTATCGATCAGATTGAGGACAGGTATATGGAACAGATCACACAGGTCCAGATGTCTTTTCAGCTTGTTGCAACCGTCCGCGGTCAACGCCCCTCCATTGACGTGACGGCTGTCCGAGGCAATAACACCCACAGGATGACCGTTGAACCTGACAAAACCGGTTACCTGATCTGTTCCCCATAGTGGACCTGTCTCAAAAAAAGAATCTCTGTCCGCCATCAGGTTAATGGCTCTTCGGATATCAAAGGTCGTTGTCCGCTTTCTGGGAATAAGTGACAACAGTTCTTCTTCCCTTCTGTCGATCGGATCTTGCCGGTCCGGTTCTGAAACCGGCGGTGCTTCATAGACACTGGGCGGGAGATAGGACAGAAATCGACGGGTCATTGCAGCCGCTTCCTGTTCCGATTCCGCAAGGTTATCCACAGAGCCATTGGTGCAATGGATATGCCAGTCACCCAGAGCTTCCTTGGTGATGTCGTAGCCCATGGCGTGTGCCACCACCGGCGGTCCGGCGACAAACAACTGGGCAATGTCGCGCACCATCACGGAGAAATGCCCCAGTACCGCTTTTGCCGCGCCAATCCCCACGACACTGCCGAGGAGCATATTGACAACGGGTACCGTGGATAACTGCTCCGCATACATGCTGCTGCCCAGGTGTCCTGGTAGATATGATCCACCGCCACCGGCAACCCGGGGTCTTCCGGCTTTGATGGCGCCACTGCTTTCCCTGGCTTTACTCTCGCCTTCTTCCTTCTGCGCAGGAACCATGGCGGCGACACTGCCGCCACCGGAGGAACCATCCAGCAACCGAACAGATGGAGATCGTAATTCAATGGATAATCTGTCCAGGTAGTTGCTCTTGGCGCCGATTGCCCCATCTGCATGGCCACCCCTGGAGGTAAAGTCATCGGCGCAGACAATCGTTGTCCGTCCTTCTATTTTTCCCCATCCACCAACGCTGTTGGCCGGGGTAAACGCGTCAATGGCGCCAAATTCGTCATAGGAGGCAAATCCAGCGACACTGCCAACTTCACGGAAACTGCCATCATCCAGCAGCAGCATAATACGTTCACGGCAAGTCAATTTGCCACGGCTGCGCTGGCGTACCACTCCGGGGTCTTCCGATCCCGGGGCAAGTCTGGCTTTTGCCAGATCGCGCAGTGTATCCACCTCTTCCAGTAACGATGCCCAGGGTTTATCTTTTGAGGATTCCTGCGCACTGACTTCGGCGCTTTCCGCCAGAGTCAATACCATTACTATCTGCCCTGCAGCAAGATTGTCCCCAACTGTTAATTTCTGAATAGTGGACACCACACCCGAACAGGGCGCCGTGACTACGGATTCCATCTTCATTGCCGTCACCACCATTACGGTATCACCAGCGGATACCACATCACCCTCGGTTACATTGAACTCCAGTAACTCACCGGTGACAGGACAGGCGATACCCTGCTGACCATCTTCCACCGGCAGAGATGGGGCAATTGTTTTGTTCAAAGTATCGTCTACTGATTTGTCTGGCGCCTTCCCCTGCAGCATCGAAACCGGACTGCCATCCGCCTCGGCAGAATGACTTTGCATTAATTCCGGTACTTCTGTCAGTAATGTAGTGCGGGCATCCCCCTCGCCCACAGAGGGATGAGAGAGAATTGAACGTAATTGTGGCAGATTGGTCGCTATGCCGGCGATATGAAATTCTTCCAGCGCGCGTTGTGTCCGTTGCACGGCGGAAACCAGTGTTGCCGTGGAATTGGAACTACAGACCACCTTGGCCAGCAATGGATCAAACTGCACCGGGGGCGTATAACCCGCATAGCCCGATGCGTCTACACGCACGCCGGGACCGGAGGGTTCCTTATAGGCATGGATGGTTCCCTGCCCCCGTACGACTACCCTCGCCTGAACTGCGTAACCCCGCGGCGCACCCACTGCCAACTGGTCCGCCAGACCCAGTGAGGATAAGGTAGCGCCGGACGCAATGTGGAATTGTGTTTCCACCAGGTCTATGCCCGTCACCTGTTCGGTAACGGTGTGTTCCACCTGGATCCGTGGATTGCACTCGATAAAGTAATACTCGCCTGTCTCCGGAGAAATCAGAAACTCCACCGTACCGGCATTGACATATTCAACCGCCCGGGTCAGCTTGATGGCATCTGCCGCCAGGCGGTCCCGCAGGATGTCTGACAATCCCGGCGCCGGGGCAATCTCAATAACCTTCTGATGGTTGAATTGTACTGAACAATCACGTTCATGAAGATGAATGATGTTGCCTTCGACATCACCAAGCACCTGCACTTCCACATGTCTTGGCCGGACAATGCATTTCTCCATGAAGACTGCGCCATCACCAAACGCCGACGCCGCTTCGCTCTGGCAACGGACAAATGCCTCCCTGATGGCGTCTTCATTCTCTACCCTGCGCATGCCGCGGCCACCACCACCCGCTGCCGCCTTGAGCATAACCGGATATCCCAGTTCTGCCGCCAGTTGCACCGCTTTATCCGCTGAGGATATTGGTTCAGAACTCCCGGGTACCACCGGAATACCCAGTGACTGCGCCAGTTCTCTTGCCTTCACTTTGTTTCCGAACAACGACAGGGATGCTGGTGATGGACCTATGAATGTGACGCCATCATCAGCACACTGCCTGGCGAATTCCGCTTTTTCCGAAAGAAAACCATAGCCGGGGTGAATGCAGTCACAATCGTTCTGTCTGGCCAATGACACCAGTGCAGCGCTATCCAGATAGGCGCCTACCGGATCATCTCCCTTCAACTCACAGATTCTGGTGGTATACCGGGTATGCAATCCAAGCTTGTCAACCGGGGCATACACCCCCACGGACTCCATACCCAGAGCCGACGCAGCCCTGGCAATGCGAATCGCGATCTCCCCGCGATTGCTGATCAACACTCTGTTCAAGGGCATGGATACCTCCTGTCTGATTCATCAAATTCATGAAAACCGTTACACTACGTCAGGTGGTGGAGTTTTCACAACAATTTTCCTGTAGCAATGGATTCCTGTAGCAATGAGTTCCTGTAGCAATGGGTTCCTGTAGCTATGGGTTCCTGAAGCTATGGGTACTTCAGATGGTGCGCGGAAGTTATTGAGTGTATGACATGACCTGTTTCAGGAAAAATGCCGTTAAGGCTTATGTAGATATCGAGTAACAGACTGAACTTGGATTATACTGCTTGTGGATTCGACGAAATTGACTGTTTCAAGCCAGTCACAGGAATAACAACATGTGGAGCTTCCATGACGATTAAATCAGACCGGTGGATTCGCCGCATGGCCGAAGAACACGGCATGATAGAACCATTTGAACCCGGATCGATCAGAGAAAACGATGGTAACCGGGTAATATCATACGGGACATCAAGCTACGGGTACGATGTCCGATGTTCTGATACCTTCAAGGTGTTTACCAATATCCATTCAGCTACCGTTGATCCCAAATATTTTGATGAACAGAGCTTTGTGGATCTGAAGGATGACGTATGCGTCATTCCACCTAACTCCTTTGCTCTCGCCGCCACTGTAGAATATTTCCGGATTCCCAGGAGTGTGCTCACCTTGTGTGTCGGCAAGTCCACCTATGCCCGTTGTGGCATTATTGTCAACGTTACCCCTCTGGAACCGGAATGGGAGGGGCATGTCACACTTGAGTTTTCCAACACTACCACCCTGCCGGCAAAAATCTATGCCAATGAAGGGGTAGCACAGATGCTGTTTTTTGAATCTGATGAAGATTGTGAAATTTCCTATGCAGACCGGGGCGGCAAGTATCAGGGACAAACCGGTGTTACTTTGCCGAAGATCTGACTGTTTCCTGCATTACAGTCCGTGCAATGGTTCACCATTGAATACTCCCTCCTGCAGCAGGAGTTCAAATCCATCATCGCCATCTTCAGTCTGCTGCAGCCGCACGAGTAGAAAGTCGTATCGCGGGACCAGCCACAGCGTGGTTTTGCGATTCTGGTTCTCACGGATACGAATAACCCTGACAGTATTAAAATCTCCGACAGGTGTTGAGATGACGTCCTCGCCATCTACCGTGAAATTGTAATTTCGGACACTGTCTCTGTCAGCAACGGCATAATGCATGGTCGGCCATGACGCATCACTAGAATGCGCCTGTTTAAGATCTGCCCGCATCTGGAACTGATACAGTAGTTTGTCCAGGGTGCCGGTTTCGATATTGTAGGCACTGTTGTTGTAGCTGACGGTGTCACTCTGCCAGTCAAAAACAAGTTTATCGTCCCGGTTTCTGCCTATACCGCTGCGGATGTACTGGTATTCAAGCGGGATTGCCTGGTCCTCCCAGTTGAATGTGGTCTGTTCAGTAACCGAAGCAAAGACTGACTTTGCCGATGAGGTAAAGAGGTACCTGTTGTCTGCAAGCAGTCTGAGTTCCCGAATACCGGTAGCACCAACGGGCAGTCCCTTGAAATCAGCGCTGTATACCGCACGAAACGGAACAGGGTCGGCAGCAACATGGTTGACTGTAAGGATGATGCATACCATGGCCAGCATGGAGATTTTTACTCTGTTCATGATGATTAGGTGACAATTGACCATATAAAAAAATTTACCAATTTCCTGAAAACGCTCCTATTTGACATCAATTTCCTGTATTTGTTGTTATTGGACATCAATTTACCGGACTCTTTGTCAGCACTGTATGGGGAGGGCCACCCCGAAACCCGGGTTTAGAAACAATTTGTTTGATTAGAGCCTGTTTCATTAACTAGTATGTTCGCAGATGGCTTTGGGGCGTTCATTTGCACCAGCGTCTGCGCGTCCCTCCGGGATTCCCGAGCTTCCCCCGCATGCCTGTAGTCATGCTCCTCCAGCTCGGCGCTCCGACATTATGCTGGTGCAAATGAACACCCCAAACCCATCTGCTGTATGTCGGGAATAGTGTGTGTTTGATAGCTCTGCAAAGATACTCATTCCCGAACACACTGATATCCGATACTATTCGGGCACGACATGAATTGTGTCATCCACAGAAGGATACGAACCATCAAAAAAAGTTCCCTGACATTGGCAATGCTCTGTCTGGTGTGCATCATGCGCATCTGTTATGCGTTGCCGGTAGAGGATCTCTATGTTGCCGAAGTGCTGGTCACGGATAGAAGCCAAAGCTGGTTGAACCGGGGCGCCCGATCCGGATTACAGCAGGTTCTGTTAAGGGTATCCGGAACACCTGGAGTGATATCTGACAATCTGGTTGCGGATGCGTTGAAGGATCCATCGTCATATTATAATCAATACGGCTATGAGACCACGGACAGGACATTGCTGATTGATGGAGAACCCATTGACACCCTGATACTCAAAGTCCATTTTGACCCCAGTGCGGTGGCAAGGTTGCTGCGTAGCGCCGGATTCCCGGTTTGGGGAAGCAATCGCCCGGGTGTTTTGTTATGGATCGCCGTCAGCGATGATCAGGGCCGACGCATTCTGGGAGAATCTGATGAAGGCGAATTCGTGCAGCAACTCAAAAATCAGGCGAAACTTCGCGGTTTGCCACTCCTGTTCCCATTGCTGGACCTGGAGGATACTGCAATGATTTCCACTGCCGAGATCTGGGGAACCTTCCATGGCCGTGTTGACGAAGCATCGGTGCGATACAATCCGGATTGTATCATCATGGGACGGATTCAGATGGATAATCTGGATCGCTGGAGTGCTTACTGGTCGTACCGCATCGATACGACTTGGCTGATGGCTGAAAATGTTTCTTCCAGCAGTGAGGAAATCATCAAGATCATGGTGGACCGCCTGGCAGATGCACTGGCCGGGCGATATGCCCTGGACTCTTCCAGAGATGTCGTCACCATGCGCGTCGAGGCCATTGACGATCTGGAAGACTATGCCGGATTGAGCGAATACCTGGAATCCCTGACGCCGGTGCTGGATACAGTGGTAATGGAAACCAGAGGAAACGAAGTAGAATTCCGGCTCAGCATTGAAGGTCAGCGCCGGCAACTGGTGGAAACGATTGAACTTGACAAAAAACTGTCGTTGATTAGAACCGGTGATAGCGGCAGCATGCTGTATTATCGTTGGTTGCTCTGAGGTTTTTGCAGAGATGGAAGTGTGAGATTCTCCATGCAATGGCGCCATATACCCAATATCTTCTCCGTCGCCAGAGTACTGATGGTACTGCCTGTCGCATTCAGCATAGTACAGGATGCTTTTGGTCTTGCCCTGATACTCTTTATAGCAGCCGGGCTGTCCGACGGACTGGATGGATATCTGGCGCGTAAATATGACTGGGAAAGTGCCTTTGGCAAGATGTTTGATCCCGTGGCGGATAAACTTCTGGTTCTGGGAGTTGCCGTGTCTCTGGTTTACACAGGACACCTGCCGATGCTGTTGATGTGCCTGATGCTGGTCAAGGATTTTGTCGTGATCTTTGGTGCGTTCATTTATACCCTGCTGGCGGGTTTCCCGGAAGTGAGACCGCTGATGATCGGGAAGGTAACCACCGCAATGCAGATAATCCTCATCACCTGTCTCCTGATCACTGCCGCTTTGCAACCGGTAATAGCGCCATGGGTGATGCCGGCGCTGTTCTGGATGGTCGCGTTGACCACTTTCATAGACGGGATTATCTACCTGTGGGTGTGGACCGACAAACTGAGATTCGACGAGCGATATTATTAATTTCCTGGACGATAAATGACTGACATACACAAGCTTTTGTCCATTATCTTCGCCAGGGATTACCTGATGGTTCACTGTCTGCGCACACGGACAGCGCAATATGATCCGGCACTCTCATCATGATCCGGCAGATGTTGCTTGGCATCCGTCTCCGCGACGACGCAACTTTTGACAGTTACCTGGGAGAGGCAGGAGAACGGCTCCTGGTTTCTTCTGGTCTGGTTTACCTCTGGGGTCATCCCGGCAGTGGTCGCAGTCACCTGTTGCAGGCTTGTTGTCACCAGGCCCGTAAAGCAGGTCACTCAGCCATTTTTCTGGACAGTCCGGTAGAATACGATTCTGGTGTATTGCAGGGGCTGGAATCAGTCCAGGTCGTTTGTCTTGATGATGTGGATACAGTGATCGGCGATGATCAATGGCAACTGGACCTGTTTCACCTGATCAACGCGGTCAGGGATGCCGGCGGAAATCTGATAATCAGTGCCGCCATGCCGGTACAGGCGTTACCCATCCGCCTGCAGGATCTGCATTCCCGTTTGTTGGCGGCGATGTCCATTCAGACAGACCGGTTGAGCGATGAGCAAAAACTTCATGTATTGCAGCAAAGAGCCGTAGTCCGGGGATTCAGGCTCAGTGAAGAGGTTGGCAGGTTCATCATGGGTCGCACCCCACGGAGTTTAAGTAGTCTGATAGATTTACTGGAACGTCTTGATGAGGAAACCCTGGTACAACAGAGAAAAGTGACTATCCCCCTGGTTAAAGAAATGCTGGGCATCTGAGCCGGTGGTGGTATGAAAATTCTATTCACAGGCGGCGGCACCGCCGGTCACGTTACTCCGAATATCGCATTGATTGAGAATCTCAGGGCTGCGGGATGGGACATTGTCTATGTGGGTTCTGCGGACGGTATCGAACGGCAGATCATGGACAGAATCAATGTCAGGTATCATGCCATAGCCACTGGGAAACTACGGCGATATTTCGATTGGCGAAACTTCGTCGATCCATTGCGGATTGTCATTGGATTTCTGCAGAGTCTCGTTATCTGTGTCAGGGAACGTCCGGATGTGGTTTTCTCCAAGGGGGGGTTTGTCGCTGTACCCGTGATTTTTGCCGCCTGGGTGGCCAGAATTCCGGCAATAGGACACGAGTCGGATGTAACCCCGGGTCTGGCGAATAAACTCTGTTTCCCATTACTCAAAAAAATATGCGTCAACTTTGCAGTGACCAGGCGTTATCTGCCAGAAGGCAAGGTTGTAGTCACCGGTACCCCGGTCAGGGAAAATCTACTCGGTGGCAGGCCCGATGAGGGCAGGAGAGCACTGGGTCTCGACGACTCAAAACCAGTACTACTGGTGTTCGGTGGCAGTCTGGGGGCAGTCATTATCAATCGTCAGATCAGGGATGTACTGGATCAACTGATTGCAAAATTCCAGGTAGTACACGTGGTTGGTGAGGGCAATCTCGATAGTTCACTGGAAAAGATCGGGGGATATCGTCAGCAGGAGTTCCTCTTTGAAGAATTTGGTGATGTACTCGCGGCAGCAGATGTTATAATTGCCCGCGCCGGCGCAAATTCTCTCTACGAACTGCTGGTAACGCGAAAACCACATATTCTGATTCCACTGTCATCTTCGGTCAGCCGGGGTGACCAGTTAGACAATGCCCGTACATTTACCGGGCAGGGATTCAGCAGGATGCTTGAAGAATCAGAATTGGATAATGAAAAATTCCTGAATCTGGTCGATTCCGTCTATGACGAACGCGCAGCAATCACAAGAAAGCTGGCGGAATTTGAGGTTATCGACAGCGTTGCCGTCATCACGGATTTGATTAAAGCCGTAAGCAAAGGGACATGAAGTCATTAACAGGAACACCAGATCTATGTACAAGATACGGACAATCAACAACCTTTCAGAAAAGGGACTGGCGATATTCCCGGGCAGGGATTACGAACTGGGGTCTGAAATAGCTGACCCGGACGCTATTCTGGTCCGCAGTCATCAACTGACGATTAAAGATGCAACTGCTTCTCTGCGAGCAGTAGGCAGAGCTGGAGCGGGCGTCAATAATATTCCTGTATCCGAATACACTGAACAGGGCATTGTCGTGTTCAATACACCGGGTGCTAATGCCAATGCGGTCAAGGAACTCGTCATGGCCGGTTTGCTGTTGTCCTGCAGGGGAATTATTCCCGGCATTGAATTTGTATCCACACTGGATGACAACACAGACAAAACCGACGTCAACAGACTGGTGGAAACCAATAAAAAGCGCTACAAGGGTCGGGAATTGAAAGGCAGAACCCTCGGTGTCCTGGGTCTCGGCGCCATCGGTTCCATGGTGGCGGAAATGGCGCTGAATATGGACATGGAAGTACTCGGCTATGATCCGGCTATTTCCGTGGAAGCCGCCTGGCGGTTATCACGGCGGGTACAGAAGATGGACGTTATGCAGCAATTGTTTGCACAATCGGACATCGTGTCCCTGCACGTTCCCATCCTTGAGAGCACTCGCGGCATGATTAATCAGGAGACGCTTGGCAGCTTCAGGGAAGGTGCTGTCCTGCTGAACTTTTCACGAGAGGAAATTGTGGATAATGACGCGATATCAGAGGCTCTTGATAGCGGCAGGATATCTCAATACATTTCTGATTTCCCCACGCCGGAGTTGATGGGCAAGCCCGGTGTGGTGGCGATGCCACATCTCGGTGCGAGTACTGATGAGGCTGAGGAGAACTGTGCCGTGATGGTCGCTGAGCAAGTACTCGATTTCCTTGAGAATGGCAATATCAGAAATTCCGTCAATTTCCCAGATCTGTCTCTGGAACGAAGCGATTCAGGGTATCGACTTGCACTGGCCAATAGAAATGTACCCCGGATACTCGGTAGTGTCCTGTCGATACTCGCCGACCGCAATATCAATGTGATCGATATGCTGAACAAGAGCCGGGATGATGTGGCCTACAATCTGATTGATATCGAATCAAAGCCGACGGACGATCTGGTCCGGAGCATTCTGGCCATAGATGGTGTGATCAATGTCCGCGTATTCAGTGAATAGCATTCAGGGCATGGGAAGACTTCAGCCGCCACTCAGTTTTACGGTGTAGCCGAGTTTTCCCAGTTCTTTCCTGAGAATATCCCGCTTGTCTCCCTGTATCAGGATGTTGGATCCTTCAACTGTCCCACCGGCGCCGCATTTTGATTTCAGGGATTTGGCCAGTTTCGCCAGAGGTTCCCGGGCAAGTGGAAGCCCGCTGATGATGACAACGGATTTTCCGTTGCGACCCTTGGTCTGTCGTTGCAGGTAGACAATGCCATCAATATGACTCAATCAGTCTCGCCCCCGCTACTGTCGCGATTCCCGGGCAGCCTCCGGGGTAACTTCGTCCGCCTGTAATCCCTTTTCACCGGATATCACGATAAAACTGACCCGCTGGCCGTCGAAGATGGCATGCCTGCTGCCTTCGATATTATGGTGGTGGACGAAAACATCATCACCCTGGTCCCGGGTGATGAATCCATATCCTTTTTTGACATTGTACCACTTGACTGTACCGGTCTCCCGAGCGTCCATAGTCTCTTCGCTATCACCACGGGAAGCGAGGAGACAACCTGCGAAAACGGCAGCAATGATGATGAGCAGTTCCAGGAATCCGGCGCTGTCGCCGGGGATTACCAGAGACTCGGTGCGAATGTAGCCGGCCAGTAAAAAGGCGACTATGCCAACCAGAATGGAAATAATGAAGTTTATTGATGATCTCATAACGCTTGGACTGATTATTATTAAATTGAATTCCCGGACATCATACCGATTTGCCCAACGGTCGCCAAATTATGTTTCCTGCAGAATCCTGGCATAACGGCAGACGATTTCCTCCAGCCCGAACCAGATAGCGTCGCTGATAATGGCATGACCGATGGAGACCTCGGCAACCGGAGAGGCTGCCTGACAGAATGTGGCGAGATTTTCGAGATTCAGGTCGTGTCCGGCATTGATACCAAGCCCCAGACGGTTCGCAAGGTCTGCGGCCGCGGCAAATTCGCCCAGTATTGACTGCTGCGCTGATGTCCCGAAATGTTCTGCATAGGGTCCGGTATAGAATTCTATTCGATCAGCACCCAGGCGGGCAGCGAGCTCAAGTTGCTCAGCAGACGGATCCATGAACAGGCTCACGCGGATATTGAGTGCCTGCAGATCCTTAAGAAGCAGCTTCAGACGACCGGATTCACGGGTGAGGTCCCAGCCATGATCAGAAGTGAGCTGGTTCGGATCATCCGGCACCAGCGTGGCCTGGTGTGGCTTGACACTCCTGACCAGTTCCATGAATCCGGGATAACCGTTGTCCTGGGGACCGGCATAGGGGTTGCCTTCAATATTGAATTCTATGTGGCGATAAGCATCCCGGGACAGGAGATCTGCCAGATCATGAACATCGGACGGTCTGATGTGCCGCATATCCGGTCTGGGATGTACTGTGATACCATCCGCACCGGCCTTGATGGCGGTCATCGCGGCATCGACAACACTCGGAATTGCAGTCTCCCGTGAATTGCGAATCAGGGCGACTTTATTGAGATTGACACTGAGTCTGGTTTTCATCCCTGGATACCCCGTTTCAGGGTAAGACCATTTTAAAGGGTTTGACGATCACGCTGCCGTAAACGCCTGCGGTCTGATAGGGATCTTTGCCAGCCCAGGATTCGGCATCCGCAAGGTTTTCGAATTCGGCTACCACCAGACTCCCTGTAAACCCGGCATCTCCCGGGTCGTCATTATCGATGGCTGGAAGAGGGCCTGCCAGAACCAGCCGACCCGCCTGATTGAGCGCTTCAAGTCTTTTCAGATGATCGGGACGACTCAGCTTTCGGCGTTCCAGGGAATTCTCGACATCCTGGCCGATAATCGCATACAACATAAATTTGCTCCAATTAATGTCTGAACTGCCTGTCGAGGTAGCCGGAATCCACATCCAGCCACTTGCGGATGACTGCCGGAAAAAAATAATTCAATCAATCTCGCCCTTGCTACGTTCGCTGTTCCCGGGCAGCATCCCGGGGTTTTCTTCCTGGAGGTATCCACCTTTAATCAGGTAAATCATGGTGAGAATAATATAGATCAGAGTAATGGCAAATCCACCAATCAGTTTATAACTGACCCAGAAGTCCAGACTGAAGCCATAGGCGATTATCAGATTCAACAAGCCTGCCAGGAAGAATCCTGCGGCCCATCCAAGGGTAAGATTCCGCCAGACGTGGCTGGGAAGCTGAATTTTATCTCCCAGCAATTTCTGTAGAAAATTTTGCCTGCCAAAAAACTGGCTGGCCAGCAGGCCAAGGCAGAACAACCAGTTTACAACGGTTGGTTTCCATTGAATAAACGCCTGATTTCGGAACAACAGAGTGGCGCCACCAAATATTATTGCGACCCAGAAGATTATTTTAGTCTGCTTTCCGACCTCCCGATAGCGTGCATATTCGTAGCCTACCTGTACACAGATACCCGCCATCAGCACTGCGGTACTGAGGTATATGTCTTTCGTATAGAAGTAGACTGCGACAAACAGTGCAATCGGCAGAAATTCGACGAATTGTTTCATACTGCGTGACCAGAAATGTTACAGTCCACTAATAATAATTCATTTCAAGCTTTATTATTAGATGAACCTTTAAACAGATCTGATTGGCGAGATGACATGAGTCAGTTTTTTAGAATCCATCCTGAGAATCCGCAACCGCGTTTAATACACCAGGCAGCGTTAATTGTGCGCAATGGCGGTGTCATTGCCTACCCGACAGATTCAGCCTATGCACTGGGATGCCACATCGGGGACAAGAAGGCACTGGATAGAGTTCGCCAGATTCGACGTCTGGATGACAAGCACAACCTTACCCTGGTGTGCCGGGACCTTTCCGATCTGGGAGTTTATGCGCGCGTCGACAATAGTTCCTATCGATTGCTGAAGTCATCAACCCCGGGTCCCTTCACCTTCATTTTTCCCGCCAGCCGGGAAGTGCCGAGGCGACTGATTAATCCAAAGCGGAAAACCATTGGGCTGCGCGTACCCGAGAATGAGATCTGTCAGGCTTTACTGCGGGAACTGGGTGAGCCGCTGATGAGTACCACACTGATTCTGCAGGGGGATGAGTACCCACTGACGGATCCATTGGAGATCCGCGACCTGCTTGAGCACCAGCTGGATCTCGTCATTGACGGTGGTTTCTGTGGGCTCGAACCCACCACGGTGGTGAATTTTGAAACAGGTGTCCCGGAAATTACAAGACAGGGACGAGGTGTTTTCGAGATCGCGGAATACTCCCATTGAACATGAAGATAATCCAGGTAAGCCGGACTGTTTGCTAAGTAACAAAAATTTTTAACCTTCGGTAAATCTGTAATCTGCTGCTGGAATCTGTAAAATATGTTGATTCAAATTCCACATTCTGTGGAGCAGGTCCAGAATTGAGTCTGATAGAAGCACAAAAACGTGTCCTTTCCGGTATGCGTCCCACCGGACGTTTACATCTTGGCCATTATCATGGCGTTCTTAAAAACTGGGTGAAGTTGCAGCATGAATATGACTGCATGTTCTTCGTCGCTGATTGGCACGCCCTGACCACTCACTACGAAGAAACCGAAATCATTCAGGAAAATGTGTGGGAGATGCTGATTGACTGGCTGGCATCGGGTGTGAATCCAGGATCCGCCACACTGTTCATACAATCCAGAGTGCCTGAACATGCGGAACTGCATCTACTGCTCTCCATGATCACACCACTGGGCTGGGTGGAACGGGTGCCAAGCTTCAAGGACTTGACAACCAGGAGTCACAATGAACGGGATTTGTCCACCTATGGATTCCTGGGGTATCCCGTGCTGCAGAGTGCGGATATTCTGATGTATAAGGCAGGTAACGTGCCCGTGGGTGCAGACCAGGTACCGCATGTTGAAATGACACGGGACCTGGTACGCCGGTTCAATCACATCTATGGACGAGACCCGGGATTTGAGGAACTTGCGGAAGGCGCGATTAAGAAACTGGGCAGAAAGAACGCCAGGTTATACCGGGAGTTACGTCGCGACTACATGGAAAGGGGCCAGCAGGAATCTCTGAAGACGGCGCAGGCGCTGGTGTCTGATAAGCAGAATCTGTCGCATGGTGACCGGGACCGGTTGATTGGTTATCTGGAGGGGGGTGGTAAGGTAATTCTGCCGGAACCGGATGTGTTACTGACAGAAACGCCGTTGGTAACCGGTCTCGATGGGCAGAAGATGTCCAAGTCCTACGGCAATACCATCAGGCTGCGTGAGGAACCTGAGTCCATCGAAAAGAAACTCAGGACCATGATGACAGACCCGGCTCGAGTTCGCAGAAAAGATCCCGGAGACCCGGACAAATGCCCCGTGTTCGATATGCACCGGATTTATTCTGACGAGGACACCCGAAAGTGGGTGACAGATGGCTGCACCAGAGCATCCATAGGCTGTATGGATTGTAAGAAGCCATTGATTGATTCAGTGCTGAAAGAACAGCAACCCATCATGGAACGGGCTCGTCAGTATGAAGACAATCCAAATCTGGTAAAGAGTATTGTCGCGGAAGGTTGTGAAAAGGCGCGCATCATCGCAAGATCAACTCTTGAGGAAGTGCGCACTGCCATGGGACTTGACTACAGGTAGACGATTATGGCGCAAAAATACGAGACGAAACCAGTGCATGCGAAGGATCAACGCAAGGTTCAACAGGAACTGCCTTTTGCAGTGGTTGATGGGAAACCACTGATTGATATACCACAGAATCTCTATATCCCCCCGAACGCACTGGAAATCATACTCGATGCATTCGAAGGTCCGCTGGACCTGCTGATTTACCTCATCCGCAGACAGAATCTGGATATTCTGGACATCCAGGTTGCCGAGATTACCCGACAATACATGGAATACATCGAATTGATGGAAGACCTTCAGTTTGAGCTGAGCGCGGAATATCTGGTGATGGCAGCGATGCTGGCTGAGATCAAATCCAGAATGTTATTACCGCGTCAGGACGACATCGAGGAAGAGGATGACCCGCGTGCTGAACTCATCCGACGTCTCCAGGAGTATGAACGCTTCAAAAACGCCGCCCTGGACCTTGACGAACAACCACGAATGAATCGGGATTTCTGGATCGCCTCGGCTGATGCATCGGTCCCGTATAAACCTAAACCAGTGCCGACAATTCAACTCCGGGAGATGCTGGTTGAGTTGGCGCGGGTACTCAAACGAGCCAGCAATTCAACGACCCACCAGATCTCTTTTGAACCGTTATCGACCCGGGAACGCATGTCACACATCCTGGAACTGACCAGCCGTGCAGATGATCAGTTTGTCCCGTTCAGTTCTCTGTTTGACTTACAGGAAGGACGTGCCGGCGTTGTGGTTACTTTTATCGCAGTAATGGAATTGATGCGGGCATCACTGCTGGACATTGTACAAACCGAATTATTTTCTCCCATACACGTCAAGTCGCACGAGGCGCCATCCATAGAGGCAAGATGAGTACACTTCCTTTACAACAAATCATCGAGGGCGCGATTCTCGCTGCTGACGGTCCGCTCAGCATTGATCACATGATTGGGCTGTTTGTAGAGGAGCAACCAACACGCGCTGAACTACAACAGGTCCTGGATGACATCAGTGACAGTTGCATCGACCGGGGCTTTGAATTGAAGAAAGTTGCCGGTGGCTACCGATTTCAGATTCGTCTGGAATACGGAGAATGGATCAGTCGACTGTGGGATGAAAAGCCTCCCAGATATTCCAGGGCTTTACTGGAGACTCTGGCACTCATTGCCTACCGGCAGCCTGTCACCCGTGGAGATATCGAAGAAGTGCGCGGCGTTTCAGTGAGTACCAATATTATTCGAACACTGCTTGAGAGAGAGTGGATCAGGGTGGTCGGGCATCGTGATGTACCCGGCAGACCAGCGATGTATGCAACCACAAAGACCTTCCTTGATTATTTCAATATGAATAGCCTGGATGAATTACCAACCCTGGCGGAGATCAGGGATCTGGAAGAAGTCAACAGACAACTGGAACTGGAGGACCCTGTTGAAGGACCCAGGGTGATCGAGTTGGAGGATATGGAGAATCCGGGTCCTGCCCTGGTCAGCGATGATGAACTCGATGAAGTCACTGGAAAAGTTATCGCCATATCCGACAACATCAGAAAGTTGTTTGATGATGAGTACCATGCCGGAAGCAATAACGAACAGGACGAAGATCACAGTGCCAAGAGCAGAGACGAACAGTTGAGTGATGAACACAATGCAGAAAGTAAAAACGAACAATTGGCAGGTGATCACAGTGCAGCAGGCAGAAGTGATCAGTTTGCCAATGTACCCATTGAAATTCTGAATGCTGCTTTTGCTGAAGAGGATGATCCCGAACTTTCTGAACCTGGAATAAAGCGTCCTCAAAATGACGACCCTGAGCAAGAGGACCCCGGCGGAGAAAGGTAGGTTCAACCTGCGCCTCACCTGCTGCCTGCCTGACTATCGTGTCCGAAAAACTCCAGAAAATCCTGGCCGCCCATGGCCTCGGCAGCCGTCGGGTCATGGAACAGTGGATTTCCGAAGGTCGAATCAGGGTGAATGGTTCCATTGCCACGCTTGGTGACCGTGTCAGCGAAACTGATCAGATACAGGCAGATGGCAGACTCATTGGCCGGAAGAAAATCAGACATCGCCATTTGCTTTACAACAAGCCTGCCGGAGAAATCTGTTCCCGTGATGATCCTGAAGGCAGACCCTCGGTATTCAGACGTCTGCCCAAACTGAAAAACCAGCGTTGGATTTCCATTGGACGTCTGGATTTCAACACGGGTGGACTGCTTCTGTTTACCACCGACGGCGCATTGGCAAATCGATTGATGCATCCCTCTGCGGGAGTGGACCGTGAGTACGCTGTTCGCGTATTAGGCCATGTCTCCGAGAACAATCTTGAAAACATGCGCACGGGGGTATTACTGGAAGACGGCATGGCCCGATTCACGGATATCCGGAAGTCCCGGGATGAGGACAGTGCAAACCAGTGGTATTACGTCGTCCTGATGGAGGGGAGAAATCGTGAGGTGCGGCGTCTCTGGGAGTCCCAGGGACTCAGGATCAGCCGTCTGAAACGCGTTCGATTTGGTAGTTTCTTCATTCCTTCCATGGTGAAGTCCGGCAAGTTTGTGGAACTGAAAAACAGGGAAATCAAGGAACTGTACCGAATGAGTCAACCACCGGATCAAGAAATTAATCGGTAACCACTCATCAAACAAATAGTCTCTAAACCCGGGTTTCAGGGCAGCCACCCCGTACGATGCTATCAAACACACACTATTCCCGACACACAGCAGATGGATTTGGGGTGTTCGTTTGCACCAGCATAATGTCGCAGCGCCGAGTTGGAGGAGCATGACTACAGGCATGCGGGGGAAGCTCGGGAATCCGGGAGGGACGCGCAGACGCTGGTGCAAATGAATGC